>Ga0157371_10000208_pt1 | contig 85966 bp, 69 predicted proteins | sample C45metaG_FD_113462 | JGI IMG/M metagenome (GOLD analysis project Ga0157371, IMG submission 113462) | Corn rhizosphere microbial communities from Kellogg Biological Station, Michigan, USA - C4-5 metaG | ecosystem: Host-associated > Plants > Roots > Rhizosphere > Soil | place: USA: Michigan...
AGTATTGCAAGTAATGATGCTGATGAAAATCCTTATGTATTCAAAATTCAAGGAACGGGAACTTGTACTTCTTCACCTTCAATTACTGCATTTCCAAGTAGCGGACCTGCGAATACTAAAGTTACTTTCACTTCTTCGGTTAATGATTTGACTGGTGCGGTCGTTACCTATAATAATGTGAATGTCCCATTTGATTTGATATCATCTGGAAAAATAGAAACATTGATTCCGTCAGGCGCAACTGATGCTAATTTTGTTGTGACACTTGCCAGTGGATGTTCTTTTACTCAGGCTTTTGATGTTATAGATAATTTGGTTACAGATTGCGAAAGTGCCGGCGGAAGTGGAGGATCTGTTACCCCTGCGTCTGATATTATTATTTACGAGCTTTATGATGAAAGTGGAGGATCTGGAGGTGTTGTCACCCTTTATAACAGAACTGGATCTGCTGTCAATTTGAGCACATATTCTATCCAAAGAGCAGGAGATTACGGGGGAAACTATTCAACTTATGCCAATTTAACAGGTACGGTTGCGTCTGGAGCGGTTGCGGTAATTGGCGTTAGTTCTTCTCTGTGTGGCTATACTCCAACAGGTAACGGTAGTTTCGGCTCTACAGGATTTAATGCGAATGATGGATTTAGACTAATGAAAGGTTCCACCATTATTGATGATGTTCACGCTCCGAATACAGTCGGTTATTATCTAAGAAGAAAAAATGATTATCTCTCTCCGAAAACTGTTTTTGATGCTAATGAATGGACGTCTCAAGCCCTGGCAAGCGGACAGTGTTTGCCTTCTGCAGAAGTAGCTCAGCCGCCAGTTGTTAAAAATCCGCCAGTTGTAAATACGCAACCTTCCTATTCTCTAGCCTGTGAAGTTTCCAATGCATCTTTGGCGATTACTGCTACAGAAGGTTTTGCTGGAGGAAATGGATTGGCTTATCAATGGTACGAGTTAGGGAATTCAGGTAGCTGGACTGCACTTTCAAACGGCGGGATTTATTCGGGGGCTACGTCCCAAACATTGAATATCTCCGATGTCGATGGACTTAATAATTATCAATATTACTGTCAGGTCAGAGAAAATACGGCAACTTGTTTCACTGCGACCAAAGCTGTACAAATTAAATCTGCGTCTAACACTTGGTCAAGCAATATTTGGTTAAATGGAACACCTGTTTTAGCTAGCAAAGTCATCATTGCAGGCAATTATAATTCTGAAGTGAATGGTGTTCTTGATGTTTGTGAACTTACGGTAAATTCTACTGGAACAATGTTGGTTAAGCCTAATTTTCCTATTAAGGTCAAAAATAAAGTAACCAATCAAAACCCTGCGGCTAATAGTTTTGTTGTCGAAAGTGATGCCAATTTGATTCAGACAGATAATATCACAAATGAAGGAAACATTAAAGTCGAGAGACAAGTAACTAATATGAATAATGTTGCCGGACATATTGACTATGTGTATTGGAGTTCACCGGTTTACGGGCAAGTTATCAAAGGATCAGGTGGTTTCTCTTCAAACACGCCTGCCAATGGTTATCTGCAATATAATGAGTCGACGGATAAATTTACGGTTACATCGGATGCGACTTTCCAGACAGGAAAAGGTTACGCCATTCGTGCAGAAAATACACTGGCTGATGGGTACAATAAAACTTACAGCTTTACAGGAATACCAAACAATGGAAATCTACAGTTCTTAAGCTTGCAGAAATCCGCTGGAGCTGACAAAGGTTATAATCTGGTTGGGAATCCTTATCCGTCCAATATCAGCTTTGATTTGCTTTATAGTTTGAATAGCTCTAAAATATACAATACAGCTTGGTTCTGGACTAATATTGATTATACATCTACGCAGATGGGATCAGGTTACACTGGGAATAATTATGCAGTTTTCAATGGATCGGGAGGCGTGCCGCCAGCCTATGATTGGGCAGATTATAATCCTGGAAACCCAAGTGGAATCACACCAAATGGAAATATAAAAGTAGGTCAGGCTTTTATTGTTAAGGCAAAATCAGCTGGTACCTTGGATTTCAATAATGGTGTGAGAGTTACTGATAATGGAACATTCTATCAAAAACAATTGGCGAAAAATAGATTTTGGTTAACAATGAGGTCTCCAAAAAATATGGTTAATACATTATTGATAGGTTATATCTCTGGTGCAACAGATGATTACGAGACAGATTTTGATGGAGAATTATTTGTTGTTGGTTCCGATTCTTTCTATTCTGTTTTAGGTGCAAAAAAATTGGCAATCCAGGGTAAAGGTGATAATTTTTCTAATAGTGATGTTATAGCTTTAGGTAACGTCTTTGCTAATGATGGGAATTATACCATTGGTTTGCAAACTCCGGAAGGTATTTTTGATGGAAATCAGAGTATTTACCTAAAGGATAAATTACTGAATAAATACATTGATTTGAGTACCGATAAAACTTATACTTTCACTGCGGTTAAGGGAGCTGATGCGACACGATTTGAAATTGTTTACAAAGATGATGTTGTTCTTAATACTGAGGCCCAATCAAAATCTGATTTCGTAATATATAAGGATGGCAATTATCAGGTGATCAAATCATCTAAAAAATTGGGCAAGATTGAAATTTTTGATGCATCAGGAAAATTAATCCGATCATTGAATGTAAATGACAAAGAAATTAGGATGGATGTGAGTAACTTTTTAAATGGAATTTATATTATGAAAATTGAGAATTCCGGCGATATAAAATCAAAAAAATTCATCAGATAAAAATTGAATTTTCTACTATTAAAGGCACTTTTTAGTGCCTTTTTTTTATTTTCATTTCTATCAAATAAATTAAACACTTATTTGAATATTATTATTAAAATGCAATAAATAATAATTAATTAAAAATAAATTGAGTTTTTTAATACGAGTTTATAAAAATTAATTAATTTAGCGCCCTCGTTTTTTATTTTTAAAATAGAACCTTAAACATCGATGAAGAAAAATTTATTTAATTTACGAAACACAAAAAATATTTATAAGCAATTCGTATTGCTATTCATATTATTTTTATCAGGGAATTCTTGGGGACAGACTAATCCAACACCTTTCGATTTGTCGACGGGGAATTTTACATTCTTGTCTCAAACAGCAACAAATACAACTTATCCCACTAATTTGCAGGGTTGGGCAACATCTGCAAATAATATTACATCAGCAGAGACAAATGCTCCTAGTGGCGATCAAGCTTTGTTAGCTTCTGGATCGGCTTCAACTGTGGGGCTATCAAATTTAGGAGCAAATGGATTTAATTTTTTATCTAGTGGTTCTTCTCAAAGAGTTGCCTCTATTTGTGTCGCTCTTAATACAACAAATAGAACAAATATAACAGTTGGATGGTTGGCAGCTGATCAAAGTGCGACAGCCTCTCTTCGAACAATGAGCCTTACGCTACAGTATAGAGTTGGTACTACTGGTACTTTTACAACAGTTCCTTCAACTACCTATACAACAAGTGCTTCATCCCAAGCTGCTGCTCAAACTTTCTCTGGAATAGTACTTCCTTCTGCTTGTGAAAATGTTTCAAATTTACAACTAAGATGGATTTATTATGAAAATCCAACTGGGCAGTCAGGCACGAGAGATGCAATCAGATTAGATGACATCTCGGTATCATCATCATCTTCAGGTATCACTTCTGCTCAATCAGGCAATTGGTCTAGTCCAAGTACATGGGTTGGTGGAGTGGTTCCAACTTCTTCATCCAATGCTGTAATCGCGTCTGGGCATACTGTTACGATGGACAATGCTACATACGCTACACGTAGTAGTGGCACAACCACCACAGTAAACGGAACATTGGCAACTAATTTAACCTACGCTAACTCCGGTACCACAACAATCAATGGAGCCTTTCAGCTTAATAATGGAGGATATGCCAGCGGAACAGCTTTGTCTTATGCTGCGACTGGAAGTTCATTGGTTTTTAATAGTGGAAGCTTGTATGGGGTTGGAGCAGGTAATGCTTTTTGGCCAACAAGCAACTCTCCTTTTAATGTAACTATTAATTCTGGTTCTGGAGCACAACTTAATACTGCAGTTGGCGCGGTTGCTGGAACTTTAACCTTAAATGGCCAGCTGGATGCTGTTAATGCAATTACAGTTAACGGAACTTTGCAATTAAATTCCGGAGGTTATGTATCATCCAATGCGCCAGTGTATGGAACAACATCTACATTGTTATATAACACGACTTACGGAGTCGGAACAGAATGGACGACTACAGGCACAACAGCGGGTAGTGGAATTCCGAACAATGTAACAATTCAGAATAATGCAGCGGTTACATATCCTTCCGGTACAGCAAGAGGAATGGCCGGAAATCTTAACATTATCTCAGGTTCTTTAACTTCCGGAGATATTTTAAATGTTAAAGGAACTGTGACCAATGCGGGAAGTTTAACTACTAATTCAACATTGAATGTTACGGGAGTAACTTCTAATTCTGGAACTCTTACAACAAATTCTACAGCTAATTTTACCGGAGCGATTACAAATACTGGTACTTTCAATTCTAATGGAACTTCTAACCTGACAAGCAACTTTACCAACTCAGGTTCTACTTCAGCGCTTAATTTGAATGGAGATTTTTATTTGGCGGGTAACTGGGCAAACGCTGGAAATTTTACTCCCAATAATAAAGGTGTATTCTTTAATGCTGCTACCGGAACGCAAACCATTACTAATACCAATGCAACCAATAGTAATACAGAGACATTCGCTTATCTGATTAATAATAAGGCAGCCGGCGCACTGCAATTGAATAGTAATGTCATTATAAATGGTACTGTTGGTAATGTATTACAATTAAATGGTGCATCTAATCTTGATCTTAATGCCAAAACTTTGACATTATCTGGAGATAATGGAAATATATTGGTTTCAGGTGGAGTCAGAAATATTATCTCAAGTGTTACCGGCGGTGTATTAACGATTTCGGGTAACAAAGTTGTAACATCAGCTAGCAGTGGATCCTTGGTGTTGGGAACATCAGCCAATCCAAGTTATTTAACAACAATTCTGAATAAAGGACTTGATTTTGGTGCCGGTAATTTGACAACTGTAAATGGTGTTTTGCAAATCAATGCCAACGGTTATGCCAATGTGAATGCTCCAAAATATGCTAACAATTCTACATTGGTTTATAACGCTGTCAACCCATACACAGCCAATATAGAATGGATAGGCAATTCTAATACTGCAGGAATTGGTATTCCTCAAAATGTAACTTTGAACAGTTCTAATGTTACAATGCCTGCAGGTGCAAGAGGTCTTGCCGGAATATTGACTATCAATTCCGGAAGTACAATTAATTTAGAAGGAGCTATTGGTTCTGATCTTAGTATTGGAGGTAACTTGGTTAATAATGGAATACTAAATGCTAATAGCAGAGCTGTAATTTTTAATGGGACTGCAGCCCAGACAATAACCGGAGCAACCACTTTCGATTATTTAACTCTTAATAATTCCACAGGACTAACTTTGAGTGGGGCATCAAGTTCTATCATTGTTAACCAAACTTTAGCATTGACTTCAGGGAAAATAACTTTAGGAGCTAACAATTTAACCATTGGAACATCTGGAAGTATTACCGGTAACAATTCTTCTAATTATATTATTACGGCTGGCGCAGGTCAATTGAAAAGAACGGTAGGTTCTGGTGCAGTAGTATTTCCTGTTGGATCAGCTAGTGCTTACAATCCAATAACATTCACCAATGCAGGAACATCCGATGTTTATGGTGTAATTTTGACGTCCGGAACTGTTCCAAATGTTCAGGATGCAACTTCTACGGTTAATGACAGATGGCTTGTTTCGGAAGCTACAGCTGGAGGAAGTAATCTGACAGTTGTCCCTCAGTGGAATACGACAGACCAGGGAACTAATTTTGCATCCGCAACTCAGGCTTATGTCGGGTTTTACGATGGTACTTCCTGGACACAGAATGCTGCAACTGTTTCAGGGGGTAATCCTTATACAGCAACAGGAGCTTCCGCCTTTACACCATCGGCTTTGTCTGGAACTCAATATTTTGCCGTAGGAAAAGATAATGGGTTCAAATGCGGAGCAACGCCTATTACTTATACGCAGGGATTCAATATATCAACAAAACCCGCTTGTTGGGCTACCTCACTGGTTTCAACGTCGCCACAAACTGCAACTAAAATTTCTTATGTAACATCTGGAACTAGTCCCACAACGAGTCCACAAGAAGGATCCTATTTTGTTAAATATGATTCATTTTCTAGTACAGGTGGAAATGCCGGTTCCGAAGAAAGATTGATTTCTGCTCCATTATCTTCTGTTGGGGTGCAAAGTGTGGATGTAGAGTTCTACTGGAGAAATGAAAATAGTACTTCCTATAATTCTGGAAGCTATCTCAATGAAGGTGTTCAAATACAATATTCATTAGATGGTACTAGTTGGAGCGATATTTCCGGAGGCTTTTTTGCAAGATATGATTCTAGTTTAACATCCGGTTCTGCAGCTTGGAATCTTAAAAAATTAACTTTGCCAGCAGCTTGTGCAAATGCTTCTACATTTTATGTAGCATTCAAATTCCATTCAGAATTTGGTAATAATCTATATTTAGATAATGTTGTGGTAAAACAAAGCCCTCCAACATTGTTCGTTAATGGTACATCTTCTGCTACATTAAGTTTTGGAAGCAATAATATTGGGGCAACGGTTACTCCACAAACATTCAGCCTATCAGGAGCTAATTTAACAGGAGCGCCATCAAACGTTACTTTAACAGCTCCGGCTGATTTTCAAATATCTTCGGATGGTGGAGCAACATGGAGTAATTCAACAACTGTTGCATACACCACTTCAACATTAGCAGCTCAAGATATTTCAGTAAAATATATTCCTTCGACTTGTGGAAGTGTTTCGTCAGGAAATATAACATTGAGCGGAGGTGGAGTTGCGACATATCCTACGGTTTCTGTTTCCGGAACCGCAACATTGGCTAAACCGGTTACAAATACAACAGACATCACTGCAACAACATTTACAGCAAATTGGGGAGCTGTTAATGGAGCGTCAGGTTATGAATTGGATGTTTACACAATGGCGGCGGGATCAGCAACACTTACAAATGGATTTGATAATGGTATAACTGCTCCTTCAGGTTGGGCTTACACGAGTATTGGAAGTACTTATACAAGTGCAGGAAATTTTGGAGTGTCTTCTCCTTCGGTAAGTTTTGATACAACTGCAGATAAGATTTTAACACCTGTTCTTTCAGGAAGTGCTACAGAATTGAAATTCTGGATTAAAGGACAAAGTACAATTGCTTCAAGTGATTTTAGAGTTAGAGGTTGGGATTCTGTTAACTCACAGTGGGTTGTCATCCAAAATATCACAAATTCTATTCCTACAACTGGAACAACTATAACCTATAATGCATCGACGACGCCGGCATTACCACCTAATATTACTCAATTTGAATTTTATTATAACTTAAAAGTTTCTGGAAATGTTGCTTTGGATGATGTCAGCATAAAATATAATTCTGTAGTAGAAACATTAGTTAATGGTTATAATCCAAAAATAATTTCCGGAGGTTCTACCACTTCACAAATTGTAACAGGTCTTAACCCGAATACGCAATATTACTATAGAGTTAGGGCAATAAGCGGATCTTGTCAGTCGGCTAATTCAGATGCTCAGGCAGTTTTAACGAATAATACAATCATTTGGGATAATAATGCTTGGACAAATACAACAGGACCAGATACTACCTTAGACGCAATTATCAGAACACCATATTATGTGAAAGCTAATGCGGATGAGTTTGCAGTGCATAACTTGACAATAGAAAATACAGGTCTCTTGAAAATTAAATCGGGATACGGAATCACGGTTAGCGGAGATATCACAACACCGGACGATAAGATTATTATTGAAAGTGATGCAAGTCTTATCCAGACTAAAATTGCAAACGGGAATAGTAATAATAAAGCTATTGCAAAAAGAAATGTGAAAATGAAAACCCTGGATTACACTTACTGGAGTTCTCCTTTGAAGGATCAAGTATTGCTGAACACTTCTAACGTGAATGCTACGAATAGTTCCGGTGGTTTTTCTCCGGGAACACCAAATAACAGAACTTATGAGTATAACGAAGTTGCGGATAATTTCAAGGCTACAACCAATACAACGTTTACACCTGCAAAAGGTTATGCCATAAGAGGTAAAGCTGGCTATGGAACTACTTTTACTGTAGATTCATTAGCTTTCAGTGGGAATCTTCATAATGGTGATTATTCAATCCAGATTCAGAAATCTAAAAATACAATTACCAATGGTGTTACTTATGAGCACGGTTATAACTTGATTGGTAATCCATATCCATCGAATATAAATTTTATTAAATTATATAATTTGGATCACGGAGACGGAGTTAAAAACAGTGATATAATCTATGGAAAAGCTTGGTTCTGGACTAACTTCTCCGCCAGTGGTACACAAGCGGGATCTTCTTACGCAGGTAACAATTATGCTACAATAACGCTTGCCGGAGGTACTGCTCCAACCAGTGTTGATAGTGCGGAAGGTACTCCGGTTCCTAATGAATTTATAAAAGTTGCACAAGGTTTTATTGTTCAGATGAAAGGTGTTCCTCCAACAGGAACTACACCTAATACAGGAACTATCAAATTTGATAACTCAATCAGAACGAATAATACGACAGGTCATTTTTATAACAATAATAAAAATAATGGAGATGAGACAAACCGTTATTGGTTAAAAATCGTATCTCCTTATAATATTAGCAATACTATTTTGATAGCGCATATGGATGGAGCTACCAATCAATATGATGCGGATTATGACGCGGAATTGCTGACTGTAGGTGATGATTCTTTCTATTCTAAAATCAATGCACAAAAACTACAAATCCAAGCAAGAAATAATCCATTGAATATTGATGATGCAATTACTTTGGGAACTAAGTATGCAATGAACGGGACTTACAAGATAAGTTTAGGAAACAGAGAAGGGATTTTTGCTACGGATCAAAAAATCTATTTAAGAGATAAGTTGACTGAAGTTTATACAGATCTTACGGCGCAAGATTATTCATTCAATGCAAGCAAAGGAACGGATGATAATAGATTCGAAATCGTATATAAAAATAAAGAAGTATTAGGAGTTGATAATTTAACCAAATCTGATTTCTTGGTATATAAAGACGGTGATTATTTTGTTGTAAAATCTTCTAACGCTTTAGGTAAGATTGAACTTTACGATGTGACAGGAAAATTAGTACAATCCAAGAATACATTAAATAAAGAAATGAAATTTGATAGTTCTGCTATGATTTCTGGAGTTTATATCATAAAAGCCGAAAACTCGGGGAAAATCAGAACAAAAAAAATAATTAAGTAAATATTTCTTAAATATATTATTAATTTTATTTAATGTTAATAATTTATAGAATTTTGTTAAATTTTTATATCTTTACACCCTGAAAAATATGTTTAGTTTTAAACCGCCGATGAAAAAATATTTAACTTTTATATATTTGAGCTTAAGCGTTATGTCTTTTGCCCAATTTAAAGAGAATGCTTTTGATAATAATGAGCACTCGAAAGTGAATCAGGAAAATGCTGCTAATCAAAATTCTACTTTTGAGGCGGAGCAGTCATCGGCATCAGCTTTGCCACCTGGCGGTGAACAACCGGAAAATCCGGGTAACCCTGGAGAGCCGGTTCCTATTAATGGTGTGATTCCAATATTATTATTGTCTGGTTTAGCGCTGGCAGTTTATTATCAAAGAAAAAATAATAAAATTAATATTTAAATATTTTAAATCCGAAATTATTGCAATTTCGGATTTGTTTTGCCTAATGTATAAAATTTTCATAAAACCTCTGTTTGATTTTGTTTTTGCATTTTTACTTATTTTGATACTCCTTCCGGTGTTCATCATTATAATTATATTGCTGTATTTTTTTAATCAGAAAAATGTATTCTTTTTCCAAGACCGTCCCGGTAAAAATGAAAGAGTGTTTAGAATTATAAAATTCAAAACAATGACAGATGAAAAAGATGGATCCGGGAATCTTTTGCCAGACGAGCTGCGATTAACTAATCTGGGTAAATTTGTAAGAAAAACATCGTTGGACGAGTTGCCACAATTATTTAATGTTTTGAAAGGTGATATGAGTTTCATCGGACCGCGACCACTTTTGGTGCATTATCTTCCTTTATATAACGAAGAACAAAAAAAGAGACATCTCATAAAACCCGGGATTACAGGCTGGGCTCAGGTCAATGGTAGAAATGCAATTACCTGGCAGCAAAAATTTATATATGATGTTTATTATGTCAATAATTTAAGTCTGATATTAGATTTGAAGATTTTTTTATTAACCGTAAAAAAAGTCATCAAAAGCGAAGGAATCAATACAGCTGGTGTTGCAACGACAGAAAATTTTACAGGCAATGAGTAGGGAAGTTTGTTTTTTAGGAGCAGGAGGGCACGCAAAAGTTGTGATTGAAATCGCTGAAGATTTGGGATTTGAAATTAAAGGTATTTATGATCAGGATATAAATGTTAACAAAATATTAGATTATTCTGTTTCAAATGATATTGAATCTTTGTCAGAAAAACAAAATGTGTTTTTCGCGTTTGGAAATAACTATAACAGAAAAGTTAATTCTTTAAAATATAAGTCTGCTGATTTTAATTTGATACATCCAGCCTCAGTCATTTCTAGAAGTGCTGTTTTAGGAAATGGTAATGTAATAATGGCGGGAGCCGTTATTAACTCTTCGGTTCAGATAGGTAACCATTGCGTTATCAATACTTCTGCAAGTATAGACCACGACTGTGAGATAGAGGATTTTGTTCATATATCTCCAAGTGCTGCTCTTGCAGGTAATATCAAAGTAAAAGAAGGTGCCCAAGTTGGTATTGGCGCCTCAGTAAAGCAAAATGTAACGATAGGAAAATGGTCAGTTGTTGGCGCGGGTGCAGTTGTTATCAATGATGTGCCTGATAATGTGATTGTAGTGGGTAATCCTGCAAGAATAATCAAAAGTACTTCAAATTAGTATAAATAATATTTTCAATCATATTAAATAATTTTCCACACTAAAGTCAAATAATATTAACTTTGTTAGTGTTAAAAAAATAAAATTCTGAACTAATTTTAATTTAGTTATTATCAATGAAATCTAAAATATGGCTGTCATCTCCACATATGGGTGGGGCAGAAATGAAATATGTTCAAGAAGCATTCGATCAAAATTGGGTCGCTCCATTGGGAAAAAATGTAGATGAGTTTGAAATTGCGATAGAAAATTTTCTTAAAGAAGATAAATTTGTAGCCGCACTTAGTTCCGGAACGGCAGCTTTGCACCTTGCATTAGTTCAGTTGGGAGTTGGATATGGTGACGAGGTCATTTGTCAATCGTTTACTTTTTCGGCTTCTGCTAATCCTATTAAATACTTAGGTGCTAATCCTGTTTTTGTAGATTCAGACAAGTCTAACTGGAATATGTCACCGGAGTATCTGGAACAAGCCATCCAAGATAGAATTAAAAAAAATAAAAAGCCAAAAGCGGTTATTGTTGTTCATCTTTACGGTATGCCGGCAATGATGGATGAGCTTTTGGAGGTTTGTAAAAAGTATGATATCCCTTTAGTAGAAGACAGTGCAGAAGCTTTGGGTTCTAATTATAAAGGACGACAATGTGGTACTTTTGGTGAGTTTGCTTTGCTTTCTTTTAATGGAAACAAAATTATAACTACTTCAGGAGGGGGAGCTTTGGTCACTAACACTAAAGAACAGAAAAATAAAACAATCTTTTTGTCTACTCAGGCGAGAGATAATGCACCACATTATCAGCATTCCGAAGTTGGATACAATTATAGACTGAGTAACATCTGTGCAGGAATTGGCAGAGGTCAAATGGAAGTTCTTCAAGAAAGAGTGGGCAAAAGAAGAGAAAATCATGAGTTTTATAAGGAGTTATTTTCTAGCATAGATGCAATCGATGTCTTTTCAGAAGTTAATTCTGACTTTTATTCAAATCATTGGTTGACAAGCATAACAATTAATCCAGCTTTTACAAAAAAGATTAATCTGGAATTAATGACTGCGTTTGCAGAAGAAAATATAGAAACACGTCCATTGTGGAAGCCAATGCACCTTCAACCCGTTTTTAAAGATTGTCCGTATTACGGAGAAAATGTGGCAGAAGATCTATTCAACAGAGGTTTATGTTTGCCCTCTGGTTCTAATATTACAAATGAAGATAAAAAAAGAATTAATGAAGTTATAAGCCATTACCAATTTTAAATCATAACTAAGTAATTAAATGGAGAAGGTTAAAAATCTTAAAAGATTTTCACTTAATGACAATGTATTGGATCTTGCAGATCTGAAATTTTTGCCAAGATGGGTCATCTTAGTTATTGATATATTAATATTAATTGTATCTCTTCTTGCTTCACATTTACTTGTAATGGGGTTGGAGGTAAAGCATTATAACGTCTTTCCTCTACTATATGTTTTTATGTTCCTTCTGTCCGTGAATGTTTTTTATATGTATATATTCAAAACATATCTTGGCGTTATAAGACATTCTACGTTTGTTGATTTGTTTAAAATATTTCTCGCCAATCTGTGCAGTAATTTAACAATCATTATCATCAATTATAGTTATTATTTTGGCACTCAGCAAAAAGTAATATTAATACCTTTTTTAGGCTTATATTTTGCTATTTCTTGTTTATTTCTATTTGTTTTTAGACTCTGTGTAAAAGGAGGATTTAATCTTATCAAAGAAAATAAAAGAAGCTTAAGCAGAAAAAAAGTTTATATTCTAGGAGATGATGATTTGTCTGTTGCAATAGCACAGGTTATTTTGTCAAGTCCGAATCTTCCATTTGATATTCAGGGGTTTATATCTTATAATAATAAAAAAGTTAATATCAAGTTATTGGATAAAAAAATTGTTACTAAACAAAATTTTATTAATAATTTGAGAAATGGCATTAGTGATATTAATGGTGTTTTAGTTATAAAAGAGGCTCTTCAAAAAGAAGAATTGGAGTTTTGGGTTAATTTGCTTTTGGAACACAATCTCAAGATTTACAAAGCTCCAGCAATGCAAAAGCTTCGTAGCAATGATATCATCAGAAATATAAAAACAATTCAAATTGAAGATTTGCTGAATAGAAAGCCAATAAAATTGGATAATGAAGAAGTTAAAAGACGTCATTTCCAAAAAACAATTTTGGTCACAGGAGGTGCAGGATCAATTGGAGGAGAAATTGTAAGACAGGTTGCACAGTTAGAACCTTTGCAGATTATTATCTTGGATCAGTCGGAGACACCTTTGTATGATACTGAATTAGAGATGAGAGAGTCATATCCTCATATCAATTTTAAATTTATTTTAGCAGATATTTCTAACCTTAGTCGTTTGGAACCATTATTTGAAAAGTATAATTTCTCCATGGTTTATCACGCAGCGGCCTATAAACATGTGCCTATTATAGAAGATAATCCGCACGAAGCAGTTCTCGTGAATGTTCAGGGAACCAAAAATCTGGCACTACTTTCAAACAAATATAATGTCAACCGTTTTGTAATGGTTTCCACAGATAAAGCGGTAAATCCTACCAATGTAATGGGAGCTTCTAAACGTGTTGCAGAATTATTTGTTCAGTCTTTGCAAAATTTGGAAGGAAATACAACAAAGTTTATTACGACCAGATTTGGAAATGTTTTAGGTTCTAATGGCTCGGTAATTCCACATTTTAGAAAGCAGATAGAAAAAGGAGGCCCGGTTACAATCACACATCCTGATATTGTACGGTATTTTATGACCATTGCAGAAGCTTGCGAATTGGTTTTACATGCTGGTACAATGGGTTCTGGAGGAGAAATATACGTTTTTGATATGGGTGATCCAGTTAAAATTCTGGAATTGGCTAAGAGAATGATCAAACTCTCTGGCTTCGAACCTGATCTTGATATTAAGATTATTTATACCGGATTAAGACCTGGCGAGAAACTTTATGAAGAACTTCTAAGTGACAATGCCAGAACACTACCAACATCTCACGAGAAAATTATGATTTCCAAAGATCCATCAATGCCGTTTGAAGAGATTGATGAATTAACCAATCTTGTTATAGAATTTTCTAAAAAAGAAGAAAAGCAGGAAATAGTTAGAGTACTAAAATCAATAGTAAAAGAATTTAAAAGCAATAATTCTATATATGAAGCGTTAGATAAATAAGTTTGCCTATATTTGCAGACTTGTAATAAAAATTATCTTTAAATAATGTTATGAAGAAGTATTTACTGTCTGTTTGGTTTCCTGTGTTACTCCTTGTAGTATCTTGTAAACCAAAAAAAGATATGGATTATATGCAAAATATAGAAGATATAGCGATAAAAACTTCTATTCAGGGATATAATTCTACAATACAACCTGGCGACCAATTACTGATTTCTGTTCTTGCAAAAGACAATGAGGTTGCAAAACCCTTTAATCAGAATTATTACTCTACTGATATGTCCCAATTTTCTAGTGTGCCAACTCGTAATGCATCAGTTGACCCAACGTATTTGGTAGATAGTAATGGTAATATCGATTTTCCTATTCTGGGAACTTTGAGTACGAAAAACTTAACAGTAGAGCAGTTGAGAGCTCAGTTAAAAGAGAAAATTACAAAATATATAGTCAATCCGACTGTCAATATTAGAACCACAAATTTTAAAGTAACCGTTTTAGGAGAGGTCAGCAGAACGGGTGTTTTTCCTATTCCAGATGGGCAGCCCACTACGATATTAAATGTTATAGGAATGGCTGGCGATCTTACAATCTACGGAAAACGCCAAAATATTCTATTGATTAGAAATATAGATGGTGTTACATCAAAACATTATATCGATATTACAGATGCAGAGTTTTTTAACTCTCCTTATTATTATGTGAAACAAAATGATGTAATCTATGTCTCTCCTAATAAAGCAAAAAAGAGCACGGCAAATTATGGGCCATCTACAACAATTTGGATTTCAGTTGCTTCCGTTGTCCTAGGTATTTTGGCACTTATTGTAAGGTAAATTAATTTGACTTTTTTGAGTGAAATTGAATTTCAATATTATAATTTAAAAACCACTATCACTCTCCAAACAATTTTTTTTAAAAGTAAAACAACTCTTGCTGGAGAATAATAATTTTTTTATGGTCATTATTTTATAAATATGACAAAAAACGAATAACAGTTAATTAGAAATGAATAACGAACAAAACAAAGAAGAGGCAATTAATTTAAAGGATTTAATAAAACCCTATGTCAAAAAATGGTATTGGTTTCTATTTAGTTTTCTGGCAGCAATAGTATTGGCAGTTGTTTATATCAAAATAAGCGTTCCTATATATAAGGTACAATCTTCGGTATTGATCAAAGATGCAAAAAAAATGTCAAATGCTTCCGGAGATTTGGGTGTACTAGCGGGTTTGGGAGGTTTTGCAGGGATGGGAACCAACAGCATCGAAAATGAGGTAGAAATTTTCAAATCTAAAAAAATTGTAGAAGATGTTGTAAAAGAGCAAAAATTCAAAACATCTGTTTTTTCCAGAGAATTTTTCTATGATATTGAGCTTTTTAATGATAGTAATCCTATCAATATCTTTGTTGTTAATGAAAAACAATACGAAGAATTACCCAAAAAACCTATTGATATTAAAATAAATGGGAATCAAATTACTTTAGATTCCAAGGAGTTCAAAAAACCTATCACTACAAATTTTGGTAAGCTTATAAATTTGCCATTTGCTAATTTTATCATCACAAAAAATCCAAACTTCAATAAAAAGAAAGTAAGAAAAATGGATCTTGATGATTTGTATTTTACGTACACAGATTTAGGAACTATTGTAGATAATTATCAAAAATCTTTGGATGTGGATTTGTTGGATAAAGACGCAACAGTAATCGCATTAAGTATCAACGATGCAAACCAAGACAAAGCAAAAGACTTCCTTAATGGTCTAAATAGAGTCTATAATAATTATGCTATTACAGATAAAAATGTAGAGTCCAAAAAGACCAAAGATTTTATTGATGAAAGAATTAAAATAATATCTGATGAATTAGGTACTGTAGAAACGGAAAAAGAACAATTCAAAACAAATAATGATCTTATTGATATTACAACAGAAGCAAAAATCAATTTGCAGGTTTCTAATGAAACTCGCAGAAGAGTTTTGGAGCTGGACACTCAAATAGAGCTGACCAATATGCTTCTAGGGTATATCAATTCTCAAACCAATAATTATCAGATTTTACCTACAAATATTGGTTTGGATAATCCTGCTGCAACATCTAATATTTCAATTTATAATAAATTGGTATTAGATAGAAGCAGACTTTTGGAAAATGCAACCATGGAAAATCCTCTTGTAGTAGAAAATACAAAAGACTTGAGTTCTTTAAGAAAGGCTCTTAAAGAAAGCTTGACCAGAGCCAATATCACTATGCAGGAGACTAAAGCTCAAATACAGGGCGAAAACTCTTACAGCAACGACCAAATCCATAAAGTTCCAAGACAAGAGAGACTATTTCGTAGTATAGAAAGACAACAGCAAATCAAAGAGAATCTCTATTTATTGTTGTTGCAAAAACGAGAAGAAGCGGCTATTTCTATGGCGATGACGGGCAACAAAGCAAGAGTTGTAGATGATGCTTATGCGGCTAAAAAACCTGTTTCTCCCAAAAAAATGGTTGCTTTGCTAGGAGCATGTATGTTTGGATTATTGTTGCCATTCGCTTATATTTATTTAAGAGAATTACTCAATAATAAACTCGTTGACAAACATGGTCTAGAAAAGCTGACACCAGCCTCTATATTGGCAGAGATTCCTAGAATTTCTAGTAAAGAAAATGAGCTGATTCAACTTAATGACGTGAGTCCATTGGCGGAGTCATTCAGGATTTTGGTGACTAATATCAGATTTATGTTGCCAAGAAAAGATTCTGCTAAAATAATCTTTGTTACATCTACTGTAAAAGGTGAAGGTAAAACCTTTGTTTCAGTCAATCTATCATTGGCATTGGCCTCTGTTAAAAACAGAGTTTTAGTTATAGGATCTGATATTAGAAACCCGCAATTACAGAGATATAATCCATCCATGAAAGGTGCTAAAGGATTGGCAGAATATCTTGTAGGAGACGTTTCAGATGCCAAATCTATTATACACCCAAGCGGTTTTAATCAGAATTGTGACTTTATCTATTCTGGAATTATCCCTCCAAATCCAGCTGATTTGCTGCAAAACGGAAAATACCACGAGCTTATAGAATCTCTGAAAGATGATTATCAATACATTATTTTGGATACAGCTCCATTGATGTTGGTAACAGACTCTTTCCTTTTCGCAGACGTTGCAGATGTAACTATTTACGTTACAAGATCTGAGGTTACAGAAAAAACCTTTATAGATTTTGCCAACAAAACTATTGATACCAAAAAAATTGTCAATGCAGCATTTGTATTAAATGATGTTCACAAAACCAACTTTGGTTATGGTAACAAATATGGTTACGGCTACCAGGCAGAGAAAAAGAAATGGTGGCAGATTTTTTAGAAGCTAAAAGAAACACATGAATTAGATGAATCTCTCTTCCAAAAAATTAACAATCAATGCATTATCAGCGGTTATACAAGTTGTATTTACCGCTTTGCTTTATTTCTTTCTATACAAATATTTATTATCTACAATTGGAGTCGAACAGCTTGGTGTATGGTCTTTAATACTATCATTTTCCTCGATTGCTAATCTGGCCAATTTAGGAATGACTTCTGGGTTGGTTAAGTTTGTCGCAGAGTATATTTTAGAAAAGGATAAAAGCAAATTAGGGAAACTTATTTTCACCTCAATTTTATCAATGGGTATTTTGTTTGGAATTTTGAGTTTAATTATATTTTTAGGATCTCAGTTTTTTTTGAGTTACGTGATAGATAAGAATTTTTTAAACATTGCGTTAGAAATCCTTCCATATTCTTTGGCTTCTCTTAGTATCAATGCTATCGGAGGCGTGTTTACCTCTGTTTTGGAAGGTCATCAGAAGAACTATATCAGAAATTTTATTTACATCGCATCCGGGATTATTATGTTCGGAGGCACTGTTATCCTTACTCCAAGATACGACTTAGAAGGTGTTGCAATGGCTCAGCTCATACAGTCTGTTTTCATATTTATAACGGCTCTCATTTTTGTTATTAAAATCAATCCGGATAACCAATTTAAATACTGGAAATGGAGTACAAAATCCTTCAAAGAACTATTCAATTACGGATACAAATTCCAACTGGTTTCTGTTAGCCAGCTTTTGTATGAGCCAGCCACAAAATTGCTTTTAAGCAAATTTGGTGGACTTGTACTTCTTGGACATTATGAGATGGCAACCAAAGCGGCTAACCAATTCCGCGCTTTGTTGACCAATGCCAACCAAGTGGTTGTACCTGTGGTTGCTGAGAAAGCAAAATTAGGAGGAACATCTTTTTTACAAGAGTTTTATATAAGAATGAACCGTATTTTATTACTTTTTAATCTTCCTTTATCCACTGTTTTAATCATATCTTCTCCATTTATTTCTTTAATATGGATTGGGAGTTTTAATTATGATTTCATTTTTTCCATGATTGCTTTAACCGCTTCTGGCTTTATTAATGTGATGTGTGGACCAGCTTATTTCAGTTCTATGGGAGAAGGAAAGCTAAATGTCTTGGTTATGGTTCATGTAGGAATGGCTATTGTTAATATTCTTTTAGGGATGCTTTTAGGACATTTTGTAGGTGGTTACGGGATCATTTTGGCCTGGGCTATTGCCATTTCTGCGGGTTCTATTGTAGTTGTTTTAAACTATAACAGAACTTTGAATATCAAACTTAGAGATGTTTTTCAAAAAGAAGAGATCAAATTATTCCTACTTAGCCTGTTTATTATTTTTTTTAATGTATTGTCATATCAACTCATTTCTTCGGAAAATATCGTTCTTAAAATAATTTTCGGTTTACTTTCACTTTTTTTATATTTACCTCTCATTTTTAAAAATCAAAATGTGAAGCAATTAATTTCAACATTCAAAAAAAAGTAAAGTATGTTTGACCGATCTTATTTACAAAACCCATTTTCAGAATATCTGAAATGGCTGAAAACTAAAATAAAATACCAGTCTAAATACAAGCATTTTAGAGTTGGATATCTGTCCAAATTGTTTGATGTTAATTTTGGGCAATACAATTGGGTCGGAAATAATGTAATCATTATTAATTCTTCCATTGGAGATTTTTCTTATATATCTGATGGATCCGTAATTAGTGAAACGACAATGGGTAAGTTTTGCTCTATCGGGCCTAATGTCAAAATAGCACCAGGAAAACATCCTACACATACTTTTGTTAGCAGCCACCCTGCAATATATTCTAATCCGGAATATTGTCTCAAAAATTTTCAAACCAGAGATTATCATAATCCAAAAAGACATGTAGAAATAGGAAATGATGTTTGGCTTTGTGCCAATTCAGTGATTGCGGATGGAGTAAAAATTGGAGATGGAGCTATTATCGCTGCAAATGCAGTTGTAACAGCAGATGTTGAGCCTTATGCAATAATGGGTGGTATTCCTGCCAAATTTATCAGAAAAAGATTTAAAGACGAACAGATAGATGTTTTGAATGAATCCAAATGGTGGGATAAAAACATTGATTGGATTGATGAAAATGCTCAATTGTTTTTGAATATAGAAGACTATTGTGATTTTCATAAAAAGTAAAAATTATGCTATTAATATATAATTTGACGTTGATTTTTAATGCTAAATGGCATAGACTTAAGGCTGTTTTTTGGTATCGGTTTTTATTTAAAAAAATTGGAAGCTATTGTGTCATTATTAATCCATTACATATTACTCCGGCTTCTATTATTTTGGGTGACAGAGTTTCTATCGGAAATAATGCAAGAATTGAAGGCGTAAATCTATATCAATCAGAAAAATTTGAACCTAGAATTATTCTAAATGACGGGGTAACTATTCAGCAGAATATCCATTTGACTTGTGCAGAATCGGTTGAAATTGGGAAAAATACAGCCATTGCTGCCAATGTTTCTATCACAGATATCCATCATCCTTATGATGATATTAACATACCAATAGAACATCAAAATATCAAAACGAAGCCCGTATCTATTGGTGATGATTGCAAGATTTATAACAATTCTGTAATAATGCAAGGAACTACTATTGGAAAGCATTGTACCGTTGGTGCAAATTCAGTTGTTTCAGGAACGTTTGGTGATTATTGCGTAATTGTTGGCGCGCCTGCAAAAATTATAAAACGCTATTCATTTGAAAAACAAGCTTGGCTAAAGACTGATGCCAAAGGAGAATTTATATAACGAGGAAAAAATATAACATGATGAAAAATATATTAATCACAGGAGGAGCTGGTTTTATCGGTTCTAATATAGCTCTCAAACTTATTGAAAAAGGCCTGAAAGTTACAGTTCTAGATAATTTATCACCTCAAATTCACGGAGATAATCCAGAAATTACTTCACCACTCTATAAAAACATTATTGGTAAAGTTAACTTTATCAATGGAACGGTGACATCAAAAGAAGATTGGTCCAATGCAATCGAAGGTCAGGATGCGATTATCCATCTCGCCGCAGAAACCGGAACGGGACAATCTATGTACGAAATCCAAAAATATATCGAGGTCAATATTGGCGGAACAGGAATCATGTTGGATTTATTGGCTAATACAGACCACCAAGTGAAAAAAGTGGTGGTAGCTGCATCTCGTGCTATTTATGGAGAAGGCACGTACAAATGTACTGAGCATGGAATTGTTTTCCCAACAGAAAGACTGGATGCGGATATGGCAAAAGGTGATTTCGAATGCAAATGCCCGATATGCCATAAAACCGCAGACTTACTTCCAACAACAGAAGAAAGTAAAATACATCCAACCTCTGTTTATGGCATTACCAAACAGAGTCAGGAGCAATTGGTCTTGACTGTCTGCAAATCTTTGGGAATTATGGCGGTTGGTTACAGATATCAAAATGTTTACGGGCCAGGACAATCTTTGTCCAATCCTTACACCGGGATTTTATCTATTTTTTCTACGAGAATCAAAAACGGAAATTCTATCAATATCTTTGAAGATGGGAAAGAAACCAGAGATTTTGTTTACATAGAAGATGTTGCAGATGCCACAATTTTAGGATTGGAAAAAAATGCAGCAAATGGTCAGGTATATAATGTGGGAACAGGCGTTGCAACAGATGTAATCACAGTTGCAAGTACTTTGTCAAAATTCTACAACCGAGAAACACCAATCCAAATCTCAGGAAACTACAGATTGGGCGATATCAGACATAACTTTGCAGATATTTCTAAAATAAAATCAGAGCTAGGTTTCGAGCCGCAATGGAGTTTCGAAAAAGGAATCGAAACTTTTACAAAATGGGTCAATGAGCAAGAGATTCCTGAGGATAAGTATGAAGTGTCTATCCAGGAAATGAAAAATAAAGGACTGTACAAATGAGTAGAAAAATTGGTATAGTAACCGTTTTATACAATAGTGAAACTGTTCTTGAAGAATTTTTCAGGACTTTGAATAATCAGACATACAAGAACTTTACATTATATGTCGTGGATAATTTGTCGCCTGATAATTCTTTGGAATTATGCCAGAAATTAGCTTCGGAATATCAGTTTGAAACCGTAATTATTGCAAATGATGCCAATTATGGTGTTGCAAAAGGTAATAATATTGGGATTAGAAAAGCAATAATGGAGCAATGTGATTTGGTTTTGTTGTCCAATAATGATATCGCTTTGGAAGATGACTCTATCGAAAAGCTTTTGATAGGTATGGATAAACACAACGCGGATATGGCGGTTCCAAAAATCTATTTTTACGGGACCAACAAAATATGGTGCGCTGGTGGAGGTTATAAAAAGCGCAATGGTCTCACAATACAATATGGGCAGGAAGAAGATAAAGGACAGTTTGATAAAGATCAAGATGTAACCTATTCTCCCACTTGTTTTATGCTGATCAAAAAAGAAATTTTTGATACTGTGGGATTGATGGATGAGAACTATTTTGTCTATTATGATGACACCGACTTTGTTTACAGAGCCATCCAGAAAAATAAAAAACTCTGGTATATCTATGAGTCGCTCATCCATCATAATGAGTCTACTTCTACAGGCAAGATGAGCGATTTTTCTGTGAAATTTTTATGGCGGAATTTGGTCTATTTTTCATTAAAGAATTATAGTTTTTTCTACGCGCGATATGTTGTGCTATATAATTTTTTGTATATTTTGATCATATTATACTTTAGATATCCAAAAAATCAATGGCACCTCGCTTTGAAATCTTATAAAGAGGGATTGGATTTGTATATGAATAATAAGCCTGTGTACGGATAAATCATTGTCAAAGATGATTCATAAACAAAGATAATGGATACTCAAAAACCAATTTGAAAGAAAGATTTTTTTAGTTGATTTCATGAAAAATAAATCAAAATATACAATAATTTATGCAACCGACTTTTAGCACAACGTATTCTTATCCATATATTATCCTTTTCTTGATATTTTTTGTTCTTTTTCTTTGGGAAAATAGAATAAGAAAGAAGGAAGGAAATATTAATATGGTCAGATACTTATGTATGCTAGTCTTTTTTGTTTTCTTTGGGTTTAGAGGCTATTTGGATACAGATTTTACAGTATATTATCCACTTTATGAAATGGCTCCAACAATGGATGATACCGATGGAATTGCGAAATTTTTCTCAGGCATCAATGAGGATATTTTATTGAAAATTGAACCAGGTTTCAAAGTTATTTTAATCTTGTTAAAAAGTATCAATGAAGATTATTTAACACTCCAGATTTTCTCTTCTTTTATAAATGTTCTTTTTCTTAATTATTTTTTCAAAAAATATTCTCCCCAGTATGTTTTAGGTTTTATTATGTACTTAATTTTTTCTGGATTAATTATAGAAATCAATTTGTTACGAAACTCCAAATCCATATTTCTTTTTATCTATTCTCTTCAATTTATTAAAGAAAGAAATGCTGTGAAATTTTTTATATGCAATGGTATTGGGATTTTATTTCACTCATCAGCAATATTCTTTTTTCCAGTGTATTTCTTTTTGCATAAAAAAATTCCAATGCCTTTTGTTTGGGGCACATTTTTATTGGGGAATTTTCTGTTTTTAGGACAAATCAAGTACATATCACCTATTGTAATAGGTATAGGTGATTTCATTGGTGGAGCATATTCATTACTGGCAGAAGGCTATTCTAAAGAAAAGTTATACAACAGCAGCTATAGTATTTCTGTTGGTTATTTAGAAAAAGTATTTACTTTTATTATTCTATATAAATCATATAATAAGATAGGTGACTATATAAAAGATAACAAAACACTCAATATCTTTTATAATTCATTTTTCCTTTACGCCGTCAGTTATTTCTTTTTGTCAGAATATTCTGTTTTTATAGACAGAATCACGACCTTGTTTGTTTTTTCCTATTGGATTTTGTATGCTTATCTTTATACAACGCTAAAACCGGAGCTAAAGAAAGTGTTTACAGGGATTTTGTTGTTTTTTGGAATTTACAAAATGGTTTATTCCAATAATAATATATTAAGGAATTACGAAAACATTTTGTGGGATAAGCCAACTATTACCAAAGCATATTTCAACTTTAATAAGAATTTGGACAAAATTCTTAACCCCAAAAAGAAATAATAAACTATGAAAATTGCTTTCTTATCTACTTTTGCTTTAGATGCTAATATTTCTCTTATCCGTGAGTTAAGAAAAAAAAATGATGTTTATTTTTTCACAGAAGCCTTGTATGAGATAAATAATTTTCTTGATAAAAAAAAATTAACGAAGACCATCTCCAAAGGAACAGAAGTCGATCAACTGAAACGTTTCCAGGATTTTATCGATCTTGATAAAACTTTTGTAATCAAAGGAACTCGCAATTCCAATGTTATTAAAAAACTTTATATATCTTATCAAATCCATCAATATCTAAAAAAAGTCAAACCAGATGTTATCATCATTGATAACAATATGCTCACTTATTTTGTTTCCACATTAGCTTTCAGAAAAAAAATGCTTTTGGTAGTACATGATCCTTTTTTGCATTCTGGAGAAAATTTGATAATAGACAGATTTTTGAGAAAAATATATTTTAGCTTGATTAAACAAAAAATGCTTCTAAATGAAAATCAAAAAAGTGAATTTATAGCGCATTATAAGTATAATCCAAAAGATATCCATACGTCTTTTCTGAGTGTATACGATTTTCTGAATTATTTCAAAACGAAAGAATTTGTTGTCTCTGATAATTTTAACATCTTGTTTTTTGGTCGTATATCCCCTTATAAAGGAATCAAATTCCTGCTGGATGCTTTTGTAGATATTCTGTCAACCAAAAAATATCCAAATATTACTTTGACAATTGCAGGTAGTGGTGATTTCGATTTTGATATAGAACCGTATAAAAAGTATCCTGAAATTAAAATTATTAATGAATTTATAATTCCGGAAAATCTTGCCAATCTTATTTTCAATTCTTCTGTAGTTGTTTGCCCATATATCGATGCGACACAAAGTGGGGTGGTGATGTCTGCATATGCCTTCAAAAAACCTGTCATTGCAACCAATGTCGGTGGTTTGTCAGAAATGGTTAAAGATAAATTGACTGGGATTATCATTGATCCCAAAAACTCAGAAGCAATCAAGAATGCCATACTAGAATTGTATAATAACAGTGATTTATTAGAAAAAATGTCTCAGAATATTGAAAAATTGTATTTTTCAGGAGAGAAAAGTTGGGCAAGCTCTGCTGATCGATTTGTAGAAGTACTTGAAAACATAAAATAATTTCCTAAAAGCATTTTAGATTTATGAAAAATCCTTTAATAACTGTAATTATACCTATTTATAAAGTAGAGCAATATTTGGAAAAATGTGTAGATAGTGTAATCAATCAAGAGTATCCAGATTTGGAAATTTTTTTAGTAGATGATGGTTCTCCAGATAAATGTGGTGATATATGTGAATCTTATGCAAAAAAAGACTCTAGAATCAAAGTGATTCATAAAAAAAATGGAGGTCTTTCTGATGCTAGAAACGTAGCAATAGATGTGGCATTAGGAGAATATATTACATTTGTTGACAGTGATGATTATGTTAGCGACGATTATATTTCTACTTTGTATGGATTAATAAAAAAGAATGACTGTAAAATATCTGTATCTGGTTATATAAGATTTGGAGAAGATGATGAATTAAAAGATGGTAATAAGGTCATAAAAGAATATGTTTTTTCTCCAGACGACGCTGTCAAAGAAATGTTTTATCAACAAAAATTTGATACCAGTGCCTGGGCAAAATTGTATCATAGATCTTTATTTTCAGGTGGATTACGTTATCCTGTAGGATTATTATTTGAAGATTTACCAACCACATATAAGCTTTTTCAAAAAAGTGATAAAGTTGCTTTTTCTACTAAAGAAACTTATTTTTATTTAAGAAGATCCACTAGCATAGAAGGGTCTCCATTTAGTCAAAAAAAAATCGATAGTACTATTAAAATAATAAATCAACTAGAATCTGATTTTAATAACGCTCCTCAATTTAAGAAAGCTCTAAGTTCAAGAATTTTAAGTTTTAGTTTTCATATTTTACTTTCAATGCCATTCGATAATGAAAATCGATTATTTTTAATTAATAAAATTAAGACTTACAGGCTATCCGTAATTAAGGACAAAGAAGCGAAAATGAAATCAAGAATTACTTGCCTACTTTCGTATTTCGGAATTAATAATATAACTAAGGTATTAAAAATATTAAATTAATAATTATGATTTTACTTAAATTATATTTTCATTTGAATGCCTATTTTTATTTATTTCTATACAAAATAATTTATGGTAAATCATTTCAATTTGGGAAAAAAGTTACTTTTAGAAAGGGATTTACATTAATGATAGGAGGTAAAGGGAAAGTCATTATTTCAGACGGTGTATTTTTTAATAACTATTGTTCTGTTTGCTCTATAAATAAAATTGAAATAGGAAAAAATACAATTTTTGGAGAAAACGTAAAAATCTATGATCACAATCATAATTATAAAAATCCCGCAGTTATCATTAAAAACCAAGGTTACAACTCAAAACCAATTATAATTGGAGAAAACTGTTGGGTAGGATCCAATGTTATGATTTTAAAAGGTGTCAAAATCGGAGATAATTCTGTTATCGGAGCTGGATGTGTAGTTTTTAAAGATGTGGAGCCAGATTCTGTGATTGTTAATCAGCAAAACCTTATAAATATTTAAATCTTGAAATATAATATACAAATCCAATCAAATTTTTTAGTATAATGATTTTAAGACATTCAAATAAAAAGCTTTTTGTCTTTATTATCTTTTTTTTGATGTTCTTTTCTGTCAAAAGTCAGATACCCAAGGACTCATTAAAAGTCGAAATTGATTTTAACCAAAAACTTGGAAATGTAAAGTCTATGTCTGGATTTTTACATTATGATAATATCAGACTTCTTGAAAAAAATATAAAAGAACTCAGACCAAAATATTGGCGTACAGGTATTCGCTGGTCTAACAAATCTCCGGATGATATAGCATATCTGCAAAGTTTTGGTATAACTCCTATCTTGGTAATCTCGGATGTATATGGCTATCCTGGAATGAAAAATAATAAAAATTGGCCGCATCCGCTACGAACAGATAATTTGAAAAATATAATTACAGAAGTATATAATAAATTTAAAAATACTGTGATCTATGATATTTGGAATGAACCTTTCCATCAGGCAGGATTCGGAGATTTTGATCCAGATGAGTATTACCAGATATTTAAGAAGGCACATGACATCATAAGAGCACTTCCCGGAGGGGACAAAGCTTTAATTACAGGTCCATCATTTTATAAATATGATGAAAAAGAGATGGACGATTTCTTGAGATTCTGCAATAGTAATAAAATAAGAGTTGATATTCTCAGTTGGCATGAATTAAGAGATGGAGAATATTCGCAAAGTTTTACAGATGATGTAAACAAACTTAAGCATAATATTATTCCTAAATATCCGAATGTCAAAATAAAAAGTATCATTCTGAATGAAATTATTAATCAATATTCACAGTTTTCTCCTTCACAAGTACTTCATGTCCTAAATATGCTGGAAAATAATAAAATTGACGGGGCATGTAAAGCTTGTTGGGCAGAAAGTGACGGTATATTCAATTGTAACAATTCTATAAACGGACTACTCACCAATAAGCAGGAAAAGAGGTCTGTCTGGTGGGCTTACTATTTATATAATAAAAGTACAAATAACAGAGTAAGAAGCATATGTAACTCAGTTAGTATGTCAGCCTTTGCTTCTTATGATAAAAATGGAGAATATGTTATTATTAATAATAATAGTGGACAAAAAATACAAAATACCAAAATTGTCTTAAAAAATTTGCTTAAGATTTATAAGAATAAAAAAAGACTGAGATACGATGTTTTTGTATTACCAAATACCGGAGAAAAACCATTACAAAATTTAGTTTTTGAAAAAAAAGGAAATATAGTTGTTAATAAAAAGGACACAATGATCGAATTGAATAATTTGGATCCGCAAACAGTATATTACATCTCTATAACAAATGGTATTAAAACTAAGGTTGAAAAATAAGGATAAATGAAAATTGCTGTAATACACGATTGGCTCGATAAATATGGAGGAGCAGAGAGAGTTATTAATTCATTGGATAAAATTATAAAATTCGATTATTTTTTTGCCTACGCGGATGTAATGAATGATGTGGATAAAAGAAAAATGTTTAACGGTCGCTATCCTGAAATAATATCAAGCAAAATATTAAAACCATTAGGAGGTGCCTTTCGATTCGCGTTACCTCTTTTTCCTCTAGTAACGCGCCTTTTTAACAAGCAATCTAAAAATAAAACAATTGATCTCATCATTAGTTCTTCCTGGTGCCTTTCAAAAGGCTTTAGAAGTGGCAATGAAAAGCATGTATGCTATTTACAGGCGCGAAACTTCAAATACATTTGGGATGAATATGATAATTATTTTAAAGGCATATTGGGAATAATCTTTCTGCCATTTAGAAAATATCTTCAGAACTTTGACAAAAAAATGTCAGAAAATCCGGATTTTCTGATTTCTAATTCGAAATTTGTTCAGGATTGGGTAGAGAAACATTACAAAAAACAATCTGTTGTCATATATCCTCCTGTTTCATTAGATAGTTTTGTACTGCGTGATTCCGATATTCAGTCTTCGGACTATTATGTTACTGTAGGAAGATTGGTGCCCTACAAAAGATTTGATTTACTTGTTCAAGCATTTATCAATTTAAACAAAAAGCTTATCATTATAGGTGATGGAGCAGAAAGCGCAGCTCTTAAAAAAATATCAGCAGGATACGATAACATCATTTTTAAAGGCTTCCTGCAAGCAGAAGAAATCAATCATTATATCAGTAATGCCAAAGCTTTTGTTTTTTCTTCATTGGAAGATTTTGGGATAGCACCTGTAGAAGCCCAGGCTTGCGGAACACCAGTTATTGCATATGGCAAAGGTGGTGTTTTAGAAACCATATTAGAAGGCAAGACAGGAATGTTTTTTTACTCTCAAAGCAGTAAGGATATTGAAGATACTGTTCTAGAATTCGAAAATAATATACAAAATTTTGATCCTGTAATTATTAGACAAAATGCTGAAAGATTCAGTAAGGAAGTCTTTGAAAACAACATTACATCTTTTCTTTTCCAAAATAATCTTATTAAAGAAGACAATTTAAAAATCAATAATTGATGAAATTTAATATTAGTTTATTACATTTGTTTTTTTTAACTAATATTATGAAAACAGAAAAAATAGGTATTACATTTTCAGCATTCGATTTATTACACGCAGGCCATATTAAGATGCTGGAAGAAGCCAAAACAGTTTGTGACTATCTGATAGTCGGTTTGCAGATGGACCCTACAATAGACAGACCTCATAAAAACAAACCTACGCAGTCCGTGGTAGAACGCTATATTCAGCTGAAAGCCTGCCGGTCTGTAGACGAAATAATCCCTTACAATACTGAAGAGGATCTTTTAGATATTCTAAAATCATTTGTTATAGATGTAAGAATTATAGGGGATGATTACAGAGAAAAGCAATTCACCGGAAAAGATTACTGTGAAGAAAAGGGAATCCAGATTTATTTCAACAAGCGAGATCATAGATTTTCTAGTTCTGCTCTCAAAAGAGCCGTATTTGAGCAGGAACTTCAAAAAATAAATAAATAAAAAACATGAAAATATTAGAAACTCCTCTTAAGGATTGCTATATAATTCAGCCTACCATTTTTAATGATGACAGGGGATATTTCTATGAAAAATTTAATGAGCAAAAGTTTACTGAACTTACTGGCCAAAATGGACATTTCGTTCAAGATAATATCTCAAAATCATCTTATGGTGTTTTGAGAGGTTTGCATCTCCAGAAAGGTGAGCACGCGCAAGCTAAGCTGGTGTCTTGTCTGGAAGGTAGCGTTTTCGATGTAGCTGTTGATCTTAGACAAGATTCTCCAACTTTTGGCAAATGGTTTGGAATTGAACTTACAGATGAAAATAAGTTACAATTGTATGTTCCTAGAGGTTTTGGTCACGGATTTTCTGTTCTTTCAAAAACTGCAGTATTCTCTTATAAATGTGATAATTTTTACAATAAAGAATCAGAAGGTGGCGTGCTATGGAATGATGAAAATCTTAAAATAGATTGGCGTCTTCCAGAGACCGATATATTATTGTCTGATAAAGATCGTATTCTTACACCGTTCTCTGAAAAGAATTTTTAATTTAGGGCCTTAAAAAACACAAATAATATTACTAATGAGTTCATTTACTTATTTAATAATTATAGATGAATGGATAAATTTAATTGAGCTAGATATATGATTGTTTATCTATTTAGACACTTACCCAAAATATTTCTGGTTGTAGATTATATCGTTATTAATCTTTTTCTCTATTTATACAACTTTTATTTTTTTGAGGTACAGAGAAGTAATCTTTTCAATATAGATTACAAAATACAGTTTATTATTGTCAATTTTTCGTGGTTTATCATCACACAGCTAACAAGATTATATAAATCCAATACACTTAAGGAATCGTCTCTTCAGTTCAACGCACTTACTAAGTCGTGTTTTCTTTTCATTGTTTTCTTCCTGATTTATCTTTTTTTAGTATTCTCAAAAAATATAAATTACGCAGAATTCAGTATCTATTTTTTAGTAGTCAGTTCGCTTCTTTTTATCAGCCGGTTTGTTTTGTTTTTATACAGAAAAAAAAATAGAGTTACTATAGGGAGAAAGCTATATACCTTCAGTACGGTCATCGTTGGAGAAAGTAATTATTCCGAATTATTGATGTCAGACAGAAGGCTTAGAAGAAGTCTTGGTATTAGAGGTTCTTATACATACGATAAAGATAATTGTAAAGAAAAAAATATTGGTGATATCAACCAGCTTTTCGCCGATTTGGAAACTGTGAAAATTAATAATATCATATTCTGTGATGATAAAATTGACATTGGTTTATATGAGAAGATTGTAAATATTGCTGAGCATAAAATGATAAGAATTTACATGGTTCCAGAATTCAAAAATAACCATTTAGGATCTTATTATGTTGATATTATTCACGACATACCTTTCCTGAAGCTTATCAAGGAGCCACTTTCAAATCCAAAAAAACAATTTTTAAAACGTCTCTTTGATATTTTATTTTCACTATTCGTAATAGTCTTTCTATTATCATGGTTAATGCCAATTATTGCATTAATAATTAAATTAGAAAGCAGAGGACCTGTATTTTTTCTCCAGAAAAGATCAGGATTGAAAAATGAACCTTTTGAATGTGTCAAATTCCGCAGTATGGCGGTAAATGAAATAGCAGATCTACAGACTGCAAGAAAAAATGATTCCAGAATAACTAAATTTGGAGCATTCATGAGAAAAACCAGCATTGATGAACTGCCACAATTTATCAATGTTTTTCTAGGTGATATGTCCGTAGTAGGTCCACGTCCCCACATGATTTCTCAGACAGAGCAATATTCTAAAATTACAAAAAAGTATATGACCAGGCATATTGTAAAGCCCGGTATCACTGGCTGGGCGCAGGTTATGGGTTCCAGAGGTGAGATTTTCTCTGATAGAGATATGGAGAAAAGAATAGAAAAAGATATTTGGTACATCCAGCATTGGTCATTCTTTTTGGATCTCAAAATTATATTTTTAACTTTTTATAATATTATAAAAGGCGATGATCAAGCTTATTAATCGATAAGCAAGAAATAAAAAGGAATCAAAAAATTGATTCCTTTTTTTATTCCTAAATTTGCAATCTTAAAATTGTAGATAATGCGTACCAAATCTGTAGGTAAAAAGAAAATTAATATCGTGACACTTGGCTGTTCCAAAAACGTCTATGACTCAGAAGTTTTGATGGGTCAGCTGGAAGCGAATGGCAAAAATGTGGTTCACGAGGAGAAAGGTGATGTAGTGGTGATCAACACCTGCGGATTTATTGATAACGCCAAAGAAGAAAGCATCAATACAATTCTGGAATATGTTGATTTGAAGAATCAAGGTATTGTGGAGAAGGTTTTTGTGACGGGCTGTTTATCAGAAAGGTACAAACCAGATTTGATTCGTGAGATTCCGGATGTAGATCAATATTTCGGAACGCGTGATTTACCGATTCTATTAAAGCATCTTGGTGCCGATTACAAACACGAATTGGTAGGAGAGAGATTGACAACTACGCCGAAACATTACGCTTACCTCAAGATTTCTGAAGGTTGCGACAGACCTTGTTCGTTCTGCGCCATTCCATTGATGAGAGGTAACCATATTTCTACACCCATTGAGAAATTAATCATCGAAACTCAAAAATTAGCAAAAAAAGGCGTAAAAGAATTGATCTTGATTGCTCAGGATTTGACTTTTTATGGTCTTGATATTTATAAAAAAAGAGCGCTTGGCGAACTTTTAAAAGAATTAATCAAAGTAGAAGGAATCGAATGGATTCGTCTGCATTATGCGTTCCCAACTGGTTTTCCGGAAGATGTTTTGGATATCATCAGAACAGAGCCTAAGATTTGTAATTACATCGATATTCCGCTTCAGCACATCAATACAGAATTGTTGAAAGCGATGAAACGAGGAACAACATTTGAAAAAACTAATGCACTTTTGGACAAATTCCGTGAAAAAGTTCCAGATATGGCCATCAGAACTACGTTGATCGTTGGTTTCCCAGGTGAAACGGAAGAGAAGTTTGAGGAACTGAAGCAATGGGTCAGAGATCAGAGATTTGACAGATTGGGCTGTTTTACCTATTCTCACGAAGAAAATACTACGGCTCACGTTTTAGATGATAATATTCCAGATGAAGTAAAGCAGAAGAGAGTAGAGGACATTATGGAAATCCAGCAACAGATTTCTTGGGAGAAAAATCAGGAAAAAATTGGTAAAATCTTCAAATGTATTTTCGACAGAAAAGAAGGTGATTATTTTGTGGGCCGTACAGAGTATGATTCTCCAGATGTCGATAACACAGTTCTTGTTCCTGCAAAAGACGTCTATATCTCGATTGGAGAGTTTGCCAATGTCAAAATAACTTCAGCTGAAGATTATGATTTGATTGGAGAATTGGTCTAAATTGTCATATCATTAATAAAAAACCACCTTTCAAATAAGGTGGTTTTTTTGTTTTTATGTTAAAAAAAACTTCAATTTTAAATAACTAATTGTTTTTCAATGTTTTGTGATTTCATTATCATCCATAACTATCATAAATTTTAATATATTAAATTATTAATAAAATAAAAGCTTAATTTGTATGAAATATTTAAGATAATTTTGAAATATAAGTTTATATTTAGCTAACATTGGTTTAATATTGATATTAATTAATTTTATCAAATTATCGTTTAATATTTAACTGTTTGATTATCAGTAAAATTAGTGTTTTAATGCAAGGTTAGCCAAGATATAAAATTAACAAAATAGAAAATAAATTAACATTCTTTAACAAATCTTCTTATCTGCTTGCTACAAGTGGATTACAAAGACCGAAAATCTCAATCAGCTCGAAAACAGCTCTCTAAACTTCAATTGTTGAGAAGTAAAAGCCAATGCGGGTATCTTTGCGGAGTCAAAACCCCAAAAAATATTCAAGATGGTGAAAAGAGCTATTCTCGTAATCATAATGATGATTTCAACACTTGGCATTTATTCCTTCAAGAGTGATGCCACAGATGCCAAAACAAGTTTTGCATCGTTCTACCACGATAAGTTTAACGGTAGGAAAACAGCAAGCGGAGAGATTTTCAACAATAGCGAATTAACCGCTGCTAACAAAACCCTTCCTTTTGGAACAGAAGTAAAAATTACTAATTTGATTTCAGGGAAAAGTGTTGTAGTGAAAGTAAACGATAGAGGTCCTTATCATTCTTCAAGAGCCTTCGATCTATCTAAAGCTGCATTTAGTTCAATCGCAGATACCAACAAAGGTACGATTGCAATTGAATACGAAATTATCGACTAAGATTCAACTTATTTTAAAGTTTAAAAGCCATCCGATCCGGATGGCTTTTTTTGCGCTTTTTATTTAGATGTTTTTTTTGTGAAAAAGTCATCATACTTCATCACAGACTGGATTTTGGGACAATCGCCGTCCGTTTTGGAATAGGGATGTGCAGGAACTGGTACTTCTTGTTATGCAAATTGGTGTTTCTATTAGTTATGCGGTTACTGTTGGAAAAAATACTTCTAACGTTTTGGGGGGTTGCGATGGCGGGGTGTTTTAGCACTAAACTTTGTTCGGAGAACTGAACTTTCTCCTACCACAAATGTGTCTGCGAAGCACAGAACCCCGCTATCGCAAACCCCATGTTAGCGGTTCGTGCTTCTCCTGTCATGTCTTTGTGCTTTTGAATTGCATCACATAACCTTCGTGGTGTAAGATTGTCAATAGTCTGTCAACGGGAAAAATAAATATAAAGTCGTGTGGTTGAAAAAAGTCCATTTGATGAATGTCAGGATAAGTAGTCGCTGCAAATTCTATCAAGTCTTTAAAGTCCAGGTAATAGGCTAATTTGTCTTTAAAACACTCGTCTGTCACAATAATTACTTTGGTGTCAGTCGGTTTAACCTGTTCAAATAAAACACTAAAAAATTTGTCGTCCGAAACATCTATGTGTCCATACTCAAAAGAAGTCCACCAGTCAATTTTGTTCCATTGAAGTTTTATTCCTGCATTGTCCGCAAGTTTGTGTATGCTGTCAGGCACTAAGTCCCATTTGTCTAAAGTCGCTGTTGGAAATATACTTTCAACTTCTGCTTTTACTCTGTCAAATGGAATTTTTTCATACATCATAAGTCCGTGTAATATTGTCGTCATAGCATGACCGCTAACGTTTCGGGGCTTGGCGATGGTGGGGCAATCGAAGCACAAATCTTCAATTTTATACAAAAGTTCAATCGAAGAACTGCTGTTGAACTTTGCAGTTTCGCCCTATTGTAAAACCCTTGTTGGCAGAAGTATTTTATATTAGTTTCTTTTCATAAATTAAAACAATCATTTTCTAATAAATTTTGAGTAATAAATATGATTGTCAGCATTTATTTTTATGATATAATTTCCTATTACTTTGGGAGTTTTTAATTTTAATAAATTCAAATTATGAAAACTATCAGATTTTAGGATTTTTTGTGAATAATCATATGTTTCTACTTTAATATTTGCGTAAGTTTTTGGTAGCCTTATATTAATTTCATCTGTGGCAGGATTAGGATATAAAACTAAATTATCAGATGCAAAATTCTCATTTGTAGTCAGAGATTCTGGAGAAATTTTAAAAATATCTTCTCCACTAAAATATCCATTTTTTTTCTCAAACCCAACAATATATAAATCATTTTTAAAAGAAATAAGTGTACTTCTTCCATATTCATTAAATTGCGGAATAAATCCTAAAATATTATAGCTAAATCGTGATGTAGTAAATGGTGCAAGTGTTGTTGCTAAAACTGCTGTAGGTTCTGTTTCATTATAAGAAAAGATTTCAGTCTTCTCATCATCACTTGTTGCAGGAAAGCGTAAAGATCTAACGAAATATATTTTATTATTATGTACTGTAATACCAGTATAACTATATTTACTTCCATAAGCCTCGGTGAAAATTTCTTCATAAATAACAACTGGCGGATTTGCTCCATCATATTTATAAACTCTTATTTTATTATCAAGTTTACTTAGGAAATATAACTTATCATTCAAAACAGTAAGAAATGAGTTATCACTATTTGCAACTCCTGGGTTTAAATCCAAACAGTTAATATTTCCTGTAGATTCGTCATAATAAAAAATCTCTGTTCCGTATTGTGTAGTTTTGTTAATGAAGAAAAGTTTGTTGTTGCATACTGTAAGATAAATAGGATAACTACCATAAGGATCATTTTCTGAGAAAGTTATTGTGTTGATTGTATTATCTGCCACATTAAACTTTCTCAGTTCAGTACTTATGTTTCCGGGATTTGCTCCACTAGTAAAAAACAAATTACCGTTGTAAACAGCATTTGTAAAAATTCGTGGAGTTTGCCAGAAATTATTATGTCGAGGTTCTGAAAATTTTGATATTGAATTGTTATTATCCGTATTCAAGAAGAAAGTTGTATTTGTATCTCCAGAATAGAAAAAGCCATTTTGATATTTTACCAATTGAGTAAATTCCTTTCCGTTCACTGGAAAGTTATCCGTATTTACTTCATTTACTTTAACAGATGAAATTGCTTCATCAAAAAAATATAATTTGTCGAATTTATATGTATTTGGATTTCTTTTGTTAAAAAATATCCTATCATTTACTTTTACCAATTCCCCTGATAATTCTCCAATATCATTAACTTGCTCTCCAGATTCATATTTTAATTTGTAAGGAGGACTGATTCCGTCATAGGCAAAAACAGAGATTGAATTATCCTGTCCATTCTGACAATGTTTGAAAGCTTTATATATCAAAAAATTATTTGTTTTTTCAAATAAATAACCACTATACATAATAGTACCTTGATTATTATTTGTTGAAGAGTTCGTATAACCGCATTGATTTGTAATGTTTTGCAAATTGGTTTGTGCCATAAAAAATGTGGGCATAAAAAATAATAAAAATCTATTCATAACTATTTTTGTGTTTGTTTTATATCATTAAAATGTTGGATTGTAAAAATATTTCAGCCAACGTTTCGGGGCTTTGCGATGGTGGGGCAATCGAAGCACAAATCTTCAATTTTGTACAAAAGTTGAACCGAAGAACTACCGTTGAACTTTGCAGTTTCGCCCCACTATTGCAAAACCCTTGTTACCAGCAGTATTATTTGACGTATTTTTTTCTGTCGTCTTCCCAAAATTTGTCCATAATGGTTTTAATCTCTTCTGGTTTTCTCAACATTACACTTTCTCCATTTTCGTCTGTTGTAAAATGTCCTTTAAATGCTTCGGGCATTGCGTTATATTGTCTATTTACTTGTTCCAAGGTTTCGTTAAAACATTTATACCCGAATTTTTTCACCAAATATGGTAAAGCATTTTTTCCTTTTAATAGTTCGTATTCTTGATAGTTATATGGTGTCGTTTCTTGTCTTTTTGCTAATGTCTGATTAAACTTTTCAAGAAGTTTTGTAATCTCTTTCTCTTCAACAAAATTCGCAAGTCCACGCAAAGCATAGATTTTCATATCTAAATATCGTTCTTTCTTGTAAGCAGTTGAAAAGAATTCTTTCAATGTCGCAAAGTCCAAGTCATACAACACTTTTAAAATTTTATTTCTAATGTCAAGTTGTTTTGTTGAGTTGTAAATATTTGTCAAGTATTCTAAATTTTGAATACTAATTGCACTTTTGTCTAAACCAAATAAAGCATTGCGAAAGTCAATGTGTCTTTCGTTAATTTTTTCTTTGGTTAATATTTCGGGAAAGTTGTTTGTCATAGCGTGTCGCGTAAATATTGCAGGTAACGTCCAAATTTACGCAATGCTCCAATATGCACTATACACAATTGCGCTAATGTTGTTTTGATTTTAATTTATCTATTTGTTAATCATTAAATTAAAATTTATTATATTTGGATAAACGCACAAACCTTAATGATGAATAAAAATTATGTAGAAGATTTCGCTACGATATTGCGTCTTCAGCGATATGCAAAAAGCAGTATTAAAACCTATACTTCTCATTTGTCTTATTTTTTGAAACTCTCCGCAAAGTTTCAACCTGAAGATATCACACAAAAACAATTGGAAGATTTTGTGATCTGGCTCGTTGAAAAGAAAAAAGTGGGGCCATCTTATCAAAAAGCAATGATTTCCACTATTGTGAAATTTTATCAGGAAACTTTTCAAAGAACAGTCAATTTAAAACATCTTTATCCTCAGAGAAGTGTAAATAAATTACCTAAATTTTTAACTAAAACGGAAGTGAAAAAAATTTTAGATTCTACTTCCAATATAAAGCATAAGGCTATTCTTACAACCATTTATTCTTGTGGTCTCAGATTAGGTGAATTATTAGAGCTTAAAATTTCTGATATTAAAACAGATCAAAATATTCTGCTAATCAGGCAGGCAAAAGGAAATAAAGATAGAGTAGTAATGCTCTCCTCCAAACTTATTGATGTGCTGAGAGAATATTACAGAATTTATAACCCGAAAAAATATTTGTTTGAAGGTAGAGAAAAAGAGAAATGTTCTCAGCGTAGCGTTCAGCAGATTATGAAGTCATCACTGAAAAAATCGGGTGTCACATCTCCGGCATCCGTTCACACGTTGCGGCATTCTTATGCAACTCACCTTTTGGAAAACGGGACAGATATTAGAATTATTAAAGAACTTTTAGGACATAATAATATAAAAACAACGGAAATTTATACCCATATTACAGATGTAAGAAAAGTTCAAGTAAAAAGTCCATTGGATTTTCTGTAAAAACCAAAAACCGCTCAGAAAAATCTGAACGGTTTATTTTTATAATTTGCCTCGGTCGCTGATGTTACATCATTCCTGGCATTCCGCCGCCCATTGGCATTGCAGGTTCTGCGCTTTTCACTTCAGTGATCACACATTCTGTCGTCAATAGCATTCCTGAAACAGAAGCTGCGTTTTCCAGAGCAACTCTTGTTACTTTAGTTGGATCGATGATCCCTGCTTCAAGCATATTCACATACTCGTCAGTTTTCGCATTGTAACCAAAATCTCCAGTTCCCTCTGCTACTTTCGCAACGATAACTGAACCTTCGCCACCTGCGTTAGCAACGATTTGTCTCAATGGCTCTTCAATGGCTCTTTTTACGATTTTGATACCAGTTGTTTCGTCAGCATTGGCGCCCTGGAAATCCAAAGCTGCAATCGCTCTTACCAAAGCAACACCACCACCAGCAACAATACCTTCTTCTACAGCCGCTCTGGTTGCGTGAAGCGCATCATCAACTCTGTCTTTTTTCTCTTTCATTTCCACTTCAGAAGCAGCTCCTACGTAAAGTACAGCAACACCACCGGCTAATTTAGCCAGTCTTTCCTGAAGTTTTTCCTTGTCATAATCAGAAGTTGTAGTTTCCATCTGAGCTTTGATTTGAGAAACTCTACCTTTGATTTGAGCTTCCTCACCACCACCGTTTACCAATGTTGTATTGTCTTTGTCAATAACCACTTTCTCAGCGGTTCCCAACATATCGATAGTGATATTTTCCATTGTAAAACCTCTTTCTTCAGAGATTACAGTTCCACCGGTCAAAATTGCAATATCTTCCAACATTGCTTTTCTTCTGTCACCAAATCCTGGCGCTTTCACAGCCGCAATTTTAAGAGAACCTCTCAATTTATTCACTACCAAAGTAGCCAAAGCTTCCCCTTCAACTTCCTCAGAGATGATTAATAGGGATTTTCCACCTTGTGCAACCGGCTCAAGAACTGGCAACAATTCTTTCATAGAAGAGATTTTTTTCTCAACCAAAAGAATATAAGGATTGTCTAATTCTGCCAACATTTTTTCCGGATTAGTCACGAAGTAAGGCGATTGGAAACCTCTGTCAAACTGCATACCTTCTACAACATCAACGGTCGTATCGATACCTTTTGCTTCCTCAACAGTGATAACACCTTCTTTCCCTACTTTTCCGAAAGCCTCAGCAATCAAAGAACCGATAGTTTCGTCATTATTTGCAGAAACAGAAGCCACTTGTTTTACCATTTCTGTAGAATCTCCCACAGTTTTAGATTGAGATTTCAAGTTTTCAACAACTGCAGTTACCGCTTTGTCGATTCCTCTTTTCAAATCCATTGGGTTAGCACCTGCTGCAACGTTTTTAAGACCTTCTCTCACGATAGCCTGAGCCAAAACTGTAGCGGTAGTTGTACCATCTCCAGCGATGTCATTGGTTTTAGAAGCCACTTCTTTCACCATTTGAGCACCCATATTTTCTACTCTGTCCTCAAGTTCGATTTCTTTTGCAACAGAAACACCATCTTTAGTCACGTGAGGAGCACCGAAAGATTTTTCAATGACCACGTTTCTACCTTTTGGTCCCAAAGTTACTTTTACTGCATTAGCCAATGCGTCAACACCTCTTTTAAGAGCGTCTCTTGATTCTATATCGAATTTTATTTCTTTTGCCATTTTTTTTGTTGTATTAATGTACGTTGTACAATGTTAATGAATTTGGTATCCACGAAAATCAAATCATTTTACGTGAACACATTTTACGTTTTACAAATTTTAACCAATGATTCCTAAAAGGTCACCTTCTTTTACAATCAAGTAATCTTTACCTTCAAATTTCAACTCGGTTCCAGAATATTTTCCATAAAGAACTTTGTCGCCCACTTGTACAGTTGTTGGCTCATCTTTTTTACCTGGGCCAACGGCTACTACAGTTCCTTCTTGTGGTTTTTCTTTCGCAGTGTCTGGGATGATCAATCCAGATGCAGTTTTCGTTTCAGCTGGAGTTGGTTCTACCAGCACTCTGTCTGCTAATGGTTTAAAATTTACTGACATAATTATATTTTGATTTTAATATTGTTCTGATTCCTATGTCTCCAACAATGTGCCAATGATGATGGAAGTTGAAAGTTGGAAGATGGATGTTCGATTTGGCAGAGTTTATTTGTAGATGTGAAATTTTGGCAGAAAAAAAAGTTTACCGATTGGGTAAACTTTATATTAGTAAGTTCTCATTATTCCATTATCATTTTCCTTGCACCAGCATTGATTTCCTGTTTAAGAACTTTTCGGGAATTGATATCAATATAATAAATGCTCTCCGTTTTTCTATCCTGAATATCATCAGTCGTTTTCACAACCCAGACTTTTTTGCCATTATATTCAGATTTTTCAACCTTTTCTATATAAGCCTTGATAATGCCTTTTTTAGCTGTCGGATTATAATCGAAAATAGAAATTTCTGTCATGTAATTTTCTTTCAAAGGTAAAAATCGAATCAAAGCGGGATAAGCGTTGCTGTCAAAATATGGAGAACTTGTCGCTTCATCTATCATATCTTTTTTCTGAGTTTTCTTGTCAAGATAATATCCTGTCGCTTTATTTCTGTCAAATTTAATCGACATATTTCTCATCGAATTAAAAGACGAATGATAAACCGGCTGGAAATCTGAAATCTTGACAATTGTAGAATCAACCCAGGCTTCGGGTGACTGTTTCATCTTGACCGTCGTTTTTATCAGAAGGTCTTTTTTGTTTAATTTCTTAAAATCCGTGGTTACTTTGCCGATTTCAAATTTCGAACCTGCGTTTTCCATTGACCAAGTCACTTCCGAAGATTCATCTTGGATGTATTTTGAGTCAAGTTTAACATTATTGGGCGACAAAAGGTTTTGTGCCGAAAAAAATTGGGCACTACCCATTATTAAAAGTGTAAGAAATGTTCTCATAATTTTTAATAATAAGTAGTGCCGACTAGAATATAGTTACAGCAAACTGAGTTTACTTTAATCTAATTTTCAAACCAAAGATTTTCGCCTTTCAAAACCAAAGGCGTTTCAAAATTATTAGTGAATAATCCGCCAGTTCCCAAACCTTGTGGCATCGGATTTTTTTTGAGATAAGTATACTGAGCAATGGCGTTCAGACCAATATTACTTTCTAAAGCAGAAGTTATCCACCAGCTAATGTTGTTTTTTTCTGCCAAATTTATCCACTCATCAGAACCGGAAAATCCGCCAACCAAACTTGGTTTTAAAATGATATACTGAGGTTGGATTTCGTTGAGAAGTTCTTTTTTTGATTCGATATTCAAAACGCCGATTAATTCTTCGTCCAAAGCAATCGGAGTTGGCGTGTTTTTGCAAAGTTCTGCCATCGCTTTCCAATTTCCCGCTTCTATCGGCTGTTCAATGGAATGGATTTCCAGATCTGCCAATTCCTGCAAAACAATCTTGGCTTGTTCCAGAGAAAATGCACCATTCGCATCGACACGAAGTTCGATTTTATCTTTCGGGAATTTTTGTCTTAAGGATTTTAATATTTCTTTTTCAGAATCCCAATCAGTTCCGATTTTTAGCTTGATGCAAGTGAAATTATTTTCCAGTTTCTCCCCGATTTGAGATTGCATATAATTTGCATCACCCATCCAAATTAATCCATTAATTTTAATCGAATCTTTTCCATTCGTAAAATCACTTGGGAAATACAAATCTCCTTGATATTCAAGATTCAGCAAAGCTTGTTCGATGCCAAAAATAATAGATGGATGATTGATTAATTCTTCCTGTAATTCTTCTAATTTCAAATTGATATTTCGGCAAGCCCATTCCAAAGCGTCCTCATAATCATCATCATCATCATCAAAACTCAAACCGCGGAAAAGTGAACATTCGCCAATGCCTTTCTTGTCATCTTCGAAGATTTCAATAAAATAAGTTTCTTTTGTATTGAGAACGCCTCGCGAGGTTCCGCTAGGTCGTTTAAAATTGAGAATATATTGATAGAATTTTGCAGTTTTCATCCTGCAAAAATAAGAAAAGACCGACAGAATCGGTCTTTAGTATGCTTTAAAATTGATAATTAATCTTTATGATTTACTGCTTTCGCCATAAACTCTTCCGCTTTCGTTACCATTGCGGCACTTCCGCAGAAAAATGGAACACGCTGATGAAGCTCTGTAGGCTCAATTTCCATAATTCTTTTGTAGCCATCGCTGCATTTTCCGCCAGCCTGTTCAGCCAAAAACGCCATTGGATTCGCTTCATAAAGCAATCTTAATTTTCCGTTGGGTGAATGTGACGTTTGAGGATAAATATAAATCCCGCCTTTCAACATATTTCTATGAAAATCCGAAACCAAAGAACCGATGTATCTGGAAGTGTATGGTCTGTCACCTTCTTCCTCCTGACAAAATTTGATATAATCTTTCACACCTTGAGGAAACTTAATATAATTGCCTTCATTAATGGAATAGATTTTTCCGGCAGTTGGGAATTTGATATTATTATGAGAAAGGTAATAAGTTCCGATTGAAGGGTCAAGCGTAAAACCATTCACGCCATTTCCTGTTGTGTAAACAATCATTGTGGATGAACCGTAAACGATATAACCTGCCGCCACCTGATTGACGCCTTTTTGTAAGAAATCTCTCAATTCAACAGGACTTCCCGGGTCAGAAACTCTTCTGTAAATCGAGAAAATAGTTCCCACGGAAACATTCACGTCAATATTGGAAGAACCGTCCAAAGGGTCAATCAAAACCACATATTTGCTAAGGTGTGCATTTTCCGTGCATTTCACTTCGATGAAATCATCACTTTCCTCGGAAGCAATGCCGCAAACCACTTCTCTTTGGGACAAAGCTGCAATGAAAATGTCATTCGCTAAGACATCCAGTTTCTGTTGCTCTTCGCCCTGTATATTTTCAGTTCCCACTTTTCCAATAATGTCGGCAATTCCAGCTTTGTTGACTTCTCGATTGACGATTTTTGAAGCGATTCTAATGGAGCTGATAAGACGAGAAAGTTCTCCGGTAGAATATTTGAAATCATCTTGTTTTTCAATGATGAATTCTCCTAAAGTCTGTAAAGCCTGTTGTGACATATTGGGTTGATTTGATTTTCTACAAAACTAATTTTTTTTTCATTGAAATGAAACAAAATTCATCAATTTTTGATGATACTTATCATAAATTTATTAATATGGTTTCATTATCTCAATTTGAAACATTAGAAAAAATAGTGCTGATTTTTATATTCCGTTCATAATTAATATTTTTGAAAGTTAATAATGATTTAACGGCTTCTTAATTTCTAATAAAAAAGTTTAACGGTAAAAAATCTAATGAAAGTTTACAAATTTGGTGGTGCGTCTGTAAAAGATGCTGAAGGTGTGAAAAATGTGGCCTTGGTTCTGGAAACTCAAGGGTTTGAAAAATGTCTGTTGGTAGTTTCCGCAATGGGAAAAACGACTAATGCTTTGGAAAAAGTGGTAGAATATTATTTCAAAAAACAGGATTATCAAGCAGAAATTGAATTGATAAAACAGTCACACATTGATATTGCCAAGGGTTTATTTTCAGAAGGTCATCCCGTTTTTGGAGAGATATCATTATTTTTTGATGATATTGATTCTTTTTTGAGAAGAAACAAATCGCCTAATTATAACTTCGTTTACGATCAAGTTGTGAGTTGCGGAGAAATGATTTCGTCCAAAATTTTGAGCGAATATCTGAATGATATTCAGTTTTTCAATCATTGGCTGGATGCAAGAGATTATATCAAAACCGACAGCAATTACCGAGAAGGAATTGTGAACTGGCAGGAGACTGAACAGAATATTTCAAAACTGGATAAAATCAACTGTTATGTGACGCAAGGATTTATCGGTTCGGAAAGTAATAATTTCACAGTAACACTTGGAAGAGAAGGTTCAGATTACACCGCAGCGATTTTCGCTTATTGTCTGAATGCGGACGAAATGACCATCTGGAAAGATGTTCCAGGTGTGATGACTGGCGACCCTAGAAAATTTGATAACGTAGAATTGTTGTCATTCATTTCTTATGAGGAAGCAATTGAAATGGCTTATTACGGCGCATCTGTCATTCACCCAAAAACTTTGCAGCCATTGAAGCAGAAGAATATTCCATTCTTCGTCAAATCTTTTGTTGAGCCCAAAGAACCAGGAACGAAAGTCGGAAATTCGGTAGAAAATGAATCTGTAGAAAGTTATATCCTAAAAGAAAATCAAACCTTGCTGAATGTAGAAACGCGAGATTTCTCTTTCATAGCAGAAGAACACATCAGTTTAATATTTACGCTTTTGGCTAAATATAAAATTAAAGTTTCTTTGATGCAGAATTCAGCAATTTCCTTAGCTTTATGTTTGGAAGATAAATTTGGAACTGCGAATGATTTTAATGAAGAATTGCAACAAAATTTTGTTACACAAATGACAAAAAACGTATCTTTATTCACCGTCAGAAATGCTGAATTGGATAAGTTGGAAAAATTCTACAAAGACAAAAAAGTATTGCTGGAGCAGATTTCCAAAAAAACTTTCCAAATGGTAACCATGTAAAAACACTATGAGTTTAATTTCCAAAGAGGACTTGATAAAAGCCGCAGGACTCGATAAAATTGGTTTTCTCAAAAGACCAGTAGCCTCGGCCATCATGAATCTCACCAAAATAAATGAAGTCAATGCGCTTTATGACAAACTGATTGACACAAAAGGTGTCGAATTTTTCGATGCATTTGTAAGAGAACAAGAACTGAGTTATATTGTTTTTGAAGAAGATCTTGCAAAGATTCCTAAAACAGGACCATTCATTATTGTTTCCAATCACCCGCTGGGCGCACTGGATGGGATTTTGATGTGTAAAATTATTTTACGCGTCCGTCCGGATTTCAAAGTGATGGGGAATTTTCTCCTTTCTAAAATCAAGCCGATGGATCCTTTTGTGATTTCGGTCAATCCTTTTGAAGAAAGAAAAGACGCGTACAGCAGTTCATCGGGAATGAGAGAAACTTTCAGACATTTGTCAGAAGGCGGTTGTCTGGGAATATTTCCAGCCGGAGAAGTTTCCAATAAAAATAATGAATATGGCGAAATACTAGACAGGCCTTGGGGAAAAACAGCTTTAAAGATCATTAAAAAAGCAAAAGTTCCTGTGGTTCCGATGTATTTCCACGCGACCAACAGTAAGATTTTCTACAATATTTCCAAGCTTCACCCGGATTTGCAAACCTTGATGTTGCCAACGGAAATGATGCGCAAAAGAGATAAACCGATCAGAATCAGAATTGGAAAACCTATTTCCGTGAAACAAATGGAAGAGGAAGAGACTCTGGAAGAATTGGGCGATTATCTTTACAATAAAGTTTATATGCTGAAGTCTTACTACGAGAGAAGAAAAAGCATTACAGAAAAACTGAAGCTGCCCAATATGGCGCTTAAAAATCCGCTTCAGAAACAAAATAATATTGTCCAAAATATCATTGATCCAACGCCGATTGAAGATATCATCAATGAAATAGAACAGTTGAAAGTTGCCGAGAACAAAAAACTTTTTTCTCACGGTGACTATGATGTTTTCTTTACAAAATCAGAAGAAATTCCTTCTATAATGAGGGAAATCGGACGACAACGAGAATTGACTTTCCGGGCAATAGGAGAGGGGACGAATTTACCTTTTGATTTGGATGAATATGATAATCATTATCATCATCTTTTCCTTTGGGATAATGCAGGGAAAAAATTGGTCGGGGCGTACAGAATGGCTCTAGGCTCTGAGGTAATGAAAAAACACGGAATTGATGGGTTTTATACCAGCTCACTTTTTGAATATGATCCTGAATTGCAACCATTCTTCCGCAAAGTGATAGAAATGGGACGCGCTTATATCTCCATCGAATATCAGCAAAAACCGTTTCCATTATTTTTGCTTTGGCGAGGTATTGTTCACGTTTGTCTGAGGAATCCTGAGCACAAATTCCTGATGGGCGGTGTGAGTATCAGCAACAAGTTTTCAGAATTTTCAAAATCATTGATGATAGAATTTATGCGTTCGCATTATTATGATTCTGCCGTGGCACAATACATTCATCCGAAGAATGAGTTCAAGGTTGTGATGAAAGAGCGCGACAAAGCTTTGTTCTTTGAAGATATGGATGCTGATCTGAATAAATTGGATAAAATCATCGACGATCTTGAACCTGAGTTGAGATTGCCGGTTTTGATTAAGAAATATATCAAGCAAAATGCGAAAATGATTGCGTTCAACGTAGATCCAAATTTCAATGATGCGATTGATGGATTGATGTATATCCGAATCAGTGATCTTCCGGAAGACACCATCAAGCCGGTTTTGGAGGAATTAAGCGATTTTTTCAAAGCTCAAACCGAAAAAAAATCTTCTGATAATCAATGATTTTAAATAAAAGTGCGAAGAAATCCTGATATAATTTGCATTATAACGAGAAAGGCTATATTTTTGCACCACTCAAAATAATAATTAGAGTGTTGGTTTCTTAGCTCAGTTGGTAGAGCAATGGATTGAAAATCCATGTGTCCCTGGTTCGATCCCTGGAGAAACCACAAAGTTAAAATTTAACTTAAAAAGAAATCATTGGTTTCTTAGCTCAGTTGGTAGAGCAATGGATTGAAAATCCATGTGTCCCTGGTTCGATCCCTGGAGAAACCACTTAAAACCGCCTAACTTAGGCGGTTTTTTTTATATAGTTACTAGAAAATATTTTTTTTAATACTAAAGAATTCAGGTTGTTTTGTTTACTGTAAATAAAAAGAGTAGGCTTTTTAGCCTACTCTTAATTTTATTAAAAGTTACGGACAATTCTTTATTGTTTTATAATCTTAACTATACTTTCAGAATTATTAATTCTAACGAGATAATTTCCTATTGATAAGCCAGAAATATCCGTCTGTTTATCAGTAAATTTTCCTTTTTTTACTAATTGTCCAGCCATATTATAGATTTGATAATAATAGTCTTTATTATCTTTTGCATCTATATATAAAATATCTTTTACAGGATTAGGAAAAATGGCAAGTTTGTCTGATTCTAATTTTTCACTTATTTCTTTCTGTGTGAAAGTATTGGTGGCTTTTTGTGTTGCACCAGGAGAAATAGGAAGGTGAGAAAGCACAGGACCCTGCTCATTACCATTTTCATCAATTTTTACTCTTACACAACGACAGTTCATTCCTACATATGGATCAATATCTTGTTTTCTAACAGCCCATCTGCCAGCACTATCAAAACCTAAAAAATTACCTCTTCCTGTGAAATTGGCTGTAAGAACAGAATGCCAAATTCCAGAATTATTAACATAGGTAGTAGATGTGGTATAAACAGTATTGTTTACATCACCAAAAGTTCCATTTGCAGTACTTCTAAACCCTCTTATGTAGCCTTTAGGATATTTACCTATACTATAATTTGAGTTATTAAAAATATAACCTTTTATTCTCCATGTATCTGTTGAATTAAGTTTTGGTGTTCTTACAGGGACTCCAAAATAAGTAGGTTCAGTATTCCCAACGTATGGGAAAGAGCCTTCTTCATTAGTTTTCAGACTCCAAGGAGAGTCTTTTATGGTTCCACCACCTAGTGCTCCAGAAGCGGGTTCAGGTATTCTCCAGCCTTTTGGACAAGGGTCAAAAACAGATTTTTTACCATCTCTTCCCCATCTTTCAGGGTATAGATTATGATGCTCTGTATCTATTAGCCAGTCTGCTCCTAATGTATAATTTACAGCTGTTCTTATTTTATAGGCAGCATTAGGTTTCATAAAACGTAATGGATTTTCTACGGAATACTTTAGTATTTTTGCAATCTTCACATCTATTTTATCTGTGGCTACTATGCTTTGCTTGTATGTATTATATGATACAGGATAAGTACTGTTATAAGTACCACCACTCATTGGTGTACTGTAGCTTACATCACCGCTAGCATTGGTATTACCTGTATATATGGTATAAGCTGTTCCAAAAATGTTTAAAAATGTAGGAATAGGATCTTTTCTTCCCCATTGGTAATGCAATCCTTGTGAGTTATCAATTAGTGTCCTTTCAGCTGCTGAAGGATCTTCTGTATTTATAACATCTGGAAATACATCAATGGCCCCTAAGTTTCTATCCATAAATGTAGTTTCTTGTATGTAGCCATTTTTTGTATAATTTACATAGTTTTCTGTGGTAACAGGGATATCATTTTTGTAGGTAATAGAATTAACAGCCGTATTACTTACCCAAATATGCCAACTCCAATAAATAGGGTTGGTGATAGCGCCATTGTGTAATGTTACTACTGCATTACCACTTTTATTAGCATTTATTTTTACTCTAATTTTAGCATTGTTCAAATCTGCTAACGAAGTAGGATTAGGATTAATAATGGTAATATTCGTAATTAGATCATTTCTATCAGACCAAAGAACGTTTGCTTTTAGATTATTATAATTATTAGAGTTCAATATAGTTGTGTTGTCTAGATACTGACTTTGAACCGAAAAGGCTTTATTTACAGGTATTTCAATATAAGTATCTGCAGTGTTCATTTCCGTTAAGTAAGAGTTTGGATTATCTAAACCGTCTTTAAACTCGGTAATTTCTTTATAAAACTCGGTATTAAAAACATAATTATTCTTAACAAATAATGGGTCTTTTATGCATCTACATCCTAATGCTGAATTGGTGGTTGTTTTTCTCATAGGATTGTAAATATATAAACCAAAAACGTTTGGATAGTTGGTTTGGTCTGGATATTTGGTTAATTGACTTGCATCAGGTATTAATCTTAAATATCTAGCCTCTGTAGAATATGGTAAACCATCATTATTTAACATAGTCATTGTTGCTGTCCACAAATAAGTTTCGTGTTGATCGGTTAAGGTTTGTGCAGCATGAAATGCATTGTCTCCAGATACTCCTCTACCTAAAAATCCTGTTCCAGGAAAGATCCCTATATTTCCACTACCATTTACATTACTCATATCAAAGCCTGTTAATGGATAAATTTTAATCCCTTTTAGATAACTCGACAAAGTACTCCCTGGAGGAATTGAAAAATCTCTATTCATAAAATCTCCTTTTATCCCATAAGGAGAATACTTTGTGAATAAATTATCTGACCAATAAGCAGATAATACAGAAGGTACTCTCCAGCCATTAGGGCAAGGATCATAAGAAGATTTATCCCTATATGGTTTAGCATTATTTGGATCATTAAAGTTGATCATATCATTATCGTCAACAATACCTTTTGAATTATCGGACCATAAATTAACCTTACTTAGTTCTTTAGTTCCTAATCCTGGTACATTGCCAAACCAATTCACATAATGGTAGCCATTGGTTGAGCTATATAATGAAGGCGCTGGTATAACAGAAGTATCTGTGTCTTCTTTTATATATATTAAACTCAATGGGTTTTTAACAGACAATCTAATGTTATCCGTTACATTTGCAGTTGACCTATTTTGATATTTTTTTAAGGTTTCAAAATTAATATAGCTAAATGTAGGGAAGAAGCTATCTGTAGTGTTAGCAGCAATCCTAGCGTAAGCATCCCTGTAAAGAACATTTCCTATAGAACCAGAAACCTCATAAAAATCACTTTGTCTAGATACAAGTGGAGGAATAGGGTCTTTTCTGCCCCATTGATATAATAATCCTCCGTTTTTTGTCCAACCTTCCCCTGTTAATGAACTTCCTATTGCACCAAGATTTCTATCCATGAAACCCCATTCAGAATTAGGTATAGTCTCTATCGTGCCGTCACTTAATTCTCTTTTTACATCATCAAAGCTTTTATAAGTAGTTCCGTTTGTAGGGTCATCTGTCACCCAAACATGCCAAGACCAATAAACTTCACCATTTACTTTATAAGCAATTACGGCATTTCCTTCTTTTACTTTATTTACGGGGACTTTAATTTTAGCATTTTCTCCTGAACCGACTATTTCTAAAGCATAATTAACACCTGATTTTATTAAACCTATATTATCTTCCCAAAGAACATCTGCTGTTATTGTTCCTGTCGGAATTGTGGTACCTCCCATATATAAACCACTAGTCCACATAGCATATGCTTTTCTAACAGGGATATAAAGTCCATCAACCTCGCCACCATCATATTTGCCTGTTGCTGAGTTGTAATCTTTCCCTGTAAATATATAAGAGTTTGGGGCTAATTTCCAATCTTTTGTAATAACAGTAATAGTGCCCTGTAAGCTCGCAGTACCACATCCTCCTGTTGTAGAAACAGTATAATTGAAATTACCTGAAACCGTAGGTGTTCCGCTTATAGTTATAGATGTTCCATTTGCTATAGCGTTTACACCTGCAGGTAAACCTGTAACGGTAACACCCGAAGCTCCATTTCCAAATGTATAGACAATGGAAGATATTGGGGTATTAATATCAACAGTCTGGTTATTAGAACCTGATGACAATACTAAACTAACAGTAGGATTTACAGTTACGGTCATTGTTGTAGTACTTGCACATTGTTCCGGATTAGGAGTAAAGGTGTATTCCGTAGTTGCTTGGTTATTAACCGCTGGGGACCATGTTCCAGCAATTCCGTTATCAGAAGTTGATGATAAAGAGAATGATCCTCCCGCACAAATTGGTGATACTTGCGTAAATAAAGGAACAGTTTCATTATTTACAATTACCGTCATCGTGGAATTGCTCGCACACTGACCCAATGCTGGTGTAAAAGTGTATTCTGTTGTTGCCTGATTATTTACAGATGGCGACCAACTTCCTGCAATCCCATTGCTTGATGTCGTTGGCAAAGTAAATGTTCCGCCTCTGCAAATTGGAGATATTTGTGTAAAGGTTGGAACTGTAGGATTATTTACCGTCACTGTCATCGTGGTGGTAGAAGCAGATTGTCCTGCATTAGGTGTAAAGGTATAGGTAGTGGTCGCTTGGTTATTAATAGCTGGCGACCAAATACCTGTAACAGCATTGTTAGATGTAGTAGGCAAGGTAAATGTACCTCCTGCACAGATAGGATCTATTTGTGTAAATGTTGGAGTAATAGAACTATTTGTACAATCTGGGGTTCCACATGCTCCATATATTGTAACATCATATACCCAACCAAGCGCATCTTTAAAATTCATATCAAAATAAAATAAATCCTCGGGATTAATTATTGTTGAAACATGAGGAAACTGAATATCATCCATATAATAATAGACTTTATTACATACCCGTTTTATTTTGAATACTGAATTATCATTCCAAGGTCTTCCCTCGCTTTCATAATCTATGCGCGTAGCTGCTGAACCCTGTGACTCCATAGGATAAGCTGTTCCACTCCATCTATTAATATAAAATCCATACGAAATACTATGAGGCTGTCTCCATATTAAACTTGCTTCGGATCTCAATCCTCTTCCAAGACCTACAGCTTTAATTCCATTATTTGACCTAAATGTTACAGATTCACCCTCAGCAATTGGTCTATTTACCGTTGCTCCCGAAGTCCAGTCATTAACATTATTCTGCGATTTTTGAACATTCAAGGTGGTTGCTGTTTGGCTTTGCCATACTAATCTGGGTAGGTGCAATGCAGGTGATGGCATAGGCTCTACTTGCGGGGTGCAATTTGTATTCTGCGAAAACAAACTGCTATAAATACAAATTAGTATTATTAAGAATTTTAATTTCATCCTTTATTGTTTTTAATTTATTAATATTCAAAAGCTAACTGTTTTTTTAGTTAGTTTTTATTTGGAATTTTTTTTACCAAATATCGTTCCCCGTTTGGGGATAAGAAGACTTGCACTTTTATGATCACTTTATCATTACATTGTTATACTTGGTTATCATAGTATTGCTAAATGACCTTGTAGTTCCTCTGTAGGAATTTCTGCATAGCTATTCTGCAAGCCAAGCATAGGCTTTTTCGTTCACATTCTGAAAAATGACGATAAGAGGGTCTGGATCGTAAGTGTAAGTTGTAAAAAGAATCTTCAGTGGAAACTAATGGTCTCTATTGGGTGTTAATAGTGGTTTGCCTCGTGAGGAAGCCTGGATTGATGCAGCAAAACATAGTGATGTCAAAACAGCCGATAATTTTTTTTTCATAATTGTGTCTTTAATATTATTTTTTTTTTTTAAATAAGATTTTAGGTTTTAAAGTTCATGCTTATTATTTATTCATAGAATTATAATTTAGATTGTTAAAAATTTATTAAAATGTCTATTTTTGTAAAATTAATTGCATTTTTTATTTTCAAATATATGCATTTTTTAAAAAAACACACAATGAGTCAAGAAAATATGACTACTGAAAATTCAGTAGATAACACAGAAATCTGTCCCGCACAAAAACTTTTAAAATTGCTCTCGGGAAAATTAAAACCTGAAATATTCGGACTAGCGATAAATTCGACGTTGCGGTTTAATAATATATTACGGGAAATAAAGGGATCTAATAAGCAATCATTAGCCATTGCTTTAAAAGAATTGGAAGAAGCGGATTTATTGGAAAAGATTGTAATAAAACAGAAGCCTTTACATATAGAATATTATCTTACAAAGAAAGGAAGATCACTTATTCCTATCTTTAGACAATTGGAAAAATTATTATAAAAATAAATTCAAATAAGAATTTAATTAAAATTTTAGAGTGGTAATTTTCTGCAAAAAAAATCCTAAAGTTTCATCTTTAGGATTTTTTTTATAAATTATTTTCAACTCTCACCGCATCCGGAACCATAATCTCATAATTCCCGCCATAAGAAATAATCTCTCTCACAATGCTGCTGCTGATGTAAGATTTCCCGGATGACGTCAAAAGAAAAATAGTTTCAATTGTATTTTCTCTTGTCAAAGCCCGGTTGGTTTGCGCAATTGACTTTTCGAATTCAAAATCGGCTGGATTTCTGAGGCCTCTCAGGATGAAATTGACATCTCTGCTTTTACAGTAATCTATTGTCAATCCTTCAAAATCGTCCACTTCTACGTTAGGAAATTTTTCAAAAGTTTTTCTGATGAATTCTTTTCGTTGTTCCAAAGAGAACATATATTTTTTCTGAGAATTCTTACCAATGGCGATGATGATTTTGTCAAACAGCGGAACAGCACGTTCTACAATATCATAATGTCCAAGTGTAATCGGGTCAAACGACCCTGGAAATACAGCAATTTTCATAGAAATTTTAAATTTTAGATTATGAATTTTAGATTTCTTAATAATCTAAAATTTATCATTAATTAAGGTCTTAGAAATTGTAATTAGTCAGCTAAAAGCCATTTGCCAGTAGCCAATTATTATTTTTTAAGTGCTTTTTCAACTTCGTTTCCGCAAAGGTCTTTGATGGAAATACCGTAGATTTTGGCTTGTTGTGGAAGAATACTTGCCGGCGAAAAACCAGGATTGGTATTCATTTCCAGCAAATGTGGAATTCCGTCAACGATGATGAATTCCGAACGGGAAAATCCGCTCATTCCAAGCGATTGGTAAGCTTTGATTGAGATTTCCTCTACTTTTTTAGTTGTTTCTTCATTAATTCTTGCCGGCGTGATTTCCTGAGATGCACCTTCGTATTTGGCTTCATAATCAAAAAATTCCTTATCCGGAACGATTTCCGTAATTCCTAAAACAATCACTTCGCCCTTGTAATCCAAAACGCCAACAGAAACTTCCATTCCGTTCAACGCGCTTTCGATAAGGATCTCGTCATCTTCTTTATAAGCAAATTCAATCGCCGATTTTAGTTCGCTTTTGTCTTTAACTTTAGTGATGCCGAGTGAAGAACCACTTTGATTGGGTTTAACGAAAACCGGAAGGCCTAATTTTTCAACAATTTCGTCATCAGAAATTTCTTCGCCATTTCTTAAGTAAATACTTTTCGCAGAAGGAATTCCATATTTTGATAAAACCGCTAACGTATCTTTTTTGTTGAAGGTCAACGCACTTTGATAAAAATCACAACCAGTATATTTTTGTCTAATGGCATCCCAATAAGCCTGCATAATTCCGTTTTCACCCGGCGTTCCGTGGATGATATTGAAACAAACATCAAAGTTAAGGATGTCTCCATCGCCGAGGTTGACAGAGAAATCTGCCTTGTTGATGAATCTTTTTTTATCTTTTTCGTCCAGCAAATACCATTCATCTTTTAAAATAATGACTTTGTAAACGTCATAAAGTTCACGATCAAGTGAATCGAAAATCAATTGTCCGCTTTTCAAAGAAACTTTGTATTCATCAGAATAACCGCCCATTACTACGGCTACATTTTTTTTACCCATTTTAGAATTTTATTGAAAACAAATGTAAAGATTTTATGAAAAAATACAGATTAAATCTTTCAATTATTTTAATAAATGAATAATTTCAAATAAGGCCAATAAACCAAAGCACCAACACAAATCGAAACTATAACAGAAAGAAGAACCGCACCGCCTGCCAGATCTTTTATAATTCCAATTCTTTGATCAGATTCCGGTTGGATGTAATCGCAGATTTTTTCGATACAGGTATTGACAGCCTCTGTAATTAAAACAATAAAACTTGTAATAAGGATTAGGCAAGTCTCAAAAGGATTAAGTCCAAAAAAAACAATCAGAAAAAGATTAATGATCAGACCAAAAACTTCGATTTGAAAATTGCGTTCATTTCGCAAAATCCACAGCAATCCTTTGATGGTAAATTGTACACTTTTATAAAATGGAGGTTTTTTCATTCCCAATAATATCAGCAAATATAGATAAATCTGAAAATTGTTAATAACTAAATAAAATCAAGTTTCAAAATCGAACCGAAATCATTATATTTGTGGAATTGAAATAAATACAGTTTATGAGATTTATTGTTGCCAGTGGCGATTTGCAAAAAGCTTTACAGACGGTGAGTGGCGTGATTTCCGGTTCACAATCCAGACCAATTTTGGAGAATTTTCTTTTCGAGTTAGACCAGAACTTATTGACAGTGACGGCTTCTGATGGAGAAACGACGTTGATTACTTCTCTGGAAGTGAAGTCGGACGACAAAGGAAAATTAGCAGTTCCAGGTAAGATTTTTCAGGATTTCCTGAAGACTTATGGCGAACAGCCTTTGACTCTTGCGGTCAAAGATTCTGAGGACGGAAACGGAAGCGTTTTGGAAATTCTAGATGAGAAAGACAACTTTGCCGTAGCATTGGACAATGCAGACGATTATCCGGAATTGCCGGAATTTGATGCATCTCAAAAAGTAACTATCGGAGGCGGAATTTTAGCAGAAGCTTTGGCGAACACGTTGTTTGCAACAAGTAATGATTCTTTACGTCCTGTGATGACTGGTGTTTTGTTTCAGTTCAAAGAAGATGAGACCAATTTTGTTTCCACAGATTCTCACAGATTGGTGGTTTACAAAAGAACAGATATTGTACATCCGGAGACTTTGGAGTTCATTATGCCAAAGAAACCATTGTCGATTTTCAAAAATATCCTGAACAATTCCAACGAAGATGTTTTGATTGAATTCAGCGATAATATGGCAAAATTCACGTTTGGAAACAACATATGGATCTGTCGTTTGATTGATGGAAAATATCCAAACTACAACGCAGTAATTCCGAAGGAAAATCCAAACGTTTTGACCATTAACAGAAGTTTGCTTTTGGGTTCTATCAGAAGAGCGTCTATTATGTCCAACAAATCTACGAATCAGGTTAGATTCAAGTTGTCTGGGAATGTTCTGCATCTTCACGCAGAAGATACAGAGTACGCCAACAAAGCAGATATGCAGATTCCTTGTGATTACAATGGTGATGATATCAACATCGGTTTCAGTTCAAAATTCCTGACAGAGATGTTATCCGTTTTGGCTTCTGATGATATCACAATGAAAATGTCTCAGCCAAACAGACCAGGAATTGTAGAACCAGTTGACGGATTGGAGGAAAACGAAAGTATCTTGATGCTTTCTATGCCTGTGATAGGTTTATAATTTTAAAATTAATCATATTTAAAGTTTGAGATTTGAAATTCAAGTCTCAAATTTTAGTTTAAGAATCTTAATTTTTTGGGCAGCTTTTTCCGCCTTCCGTTCCCAATCTTTTTTTTGCCCAATCTTTTTCCAGCAACAAAAAAAGGATTTCCACTCAAGTCGGGCTGCAGCTTCGCAAAAAAGAAGATTTGTAAATAAATACAATCTTTGTCATTCCGTAGTACTCTAAACATTTTAGACTTCTATTAATGATAAAATAACATTAAAAATCTTGAATCTCGGTTCCTGAATCTTGATTCTAAATAAAATAAAAGAATGAAAATTTCTAATAATTGGCTTAAAGATTATATCAAAACAGACCTTAACTCTGAGAAAATCAGTGCATACCTTACCGATATCGGTTTAGAAGTAGAAGGTGTTGATAAATTCGAAAGCGTAAAAGGAAGTCTGGAAGGAATTATCGTAGGCAAAGTTTTGACTTGCGAGAAACATCCGAATGCTGATAAACTCAACAAAACAACAGTAGATGTTGGGAACGGAAAAATTCTGGAAATCGTTTGTGGCGCGCCCAATGTAGCGGTTGGACAAACTGTTCCGGTTGCTGTTGTAGGAACAAAAATCTACGCCAAAGACGGAAGTTCTTTCGAAATCAAAAAAGCTAAAATCCGTGGCGAAGTTTCCGAAGGGATGATTTGTGCCGAAGACGAATTAGGTTTGAGCGATGACCACGCCGGCATTATGGTTTTGGACGATTCAAAATTCGAAGTAGGTAAACCGTTTGCCGATTATTTCGAATTGACGAATGATGAGGTTTACGAAATCGGATTGACGCCCAACAGAACCGATGCAATGTCGCACTACGGCGTTGCCAGAGATTTGCAGGCTTTCGTTTCTTCGAATAATCTGAAGTCAGAATTCACGAAATTAGAATCAAAAGTGTTGACCATCGAAGGTTCTCACGATTTCAAACTGGAAGTTGAAGATTCTGAATTGACACCAAGATATTTGGGGGCAGTTTTGGAAAATATAGAAATTAAAGCTTCTCCAGATTGGTTGAAAGACAGACTGAAAGCAATTGGACTTTCGCCAATTAATAACGTTGTAGACATCACCAATTATATTCTTCACGGCCTTGGACAACCGCTTCACGCTTTTGATGCAGACAAAATTGCAGACAAAACGGTGAAAGTTGGAACCGTAAAAGCTGGAACCAAATTCAAAACTCTCGACAATGTTGAGAGAACGTTGAACGGTTCTGAAATCATCATCAAAGACGGAAAAAATAATCCACTTTGCATCGCCGGCGTTTTCGGTGGAAGCGAAAGTGGCGTTTCATCTGAAACAAAAACTATTTTCTTGGAAAGCGCATATTTCAATCCGGTGGCGATTAGAAAAGCGTCTAAACTTCACGGTTTGAATACCGATGCATCTTTCCGTTTCGAAAGAGGTGTTGACCCAAATAATGCCAGAACCGCCTTGACGCACGCGATTGGTTTGATTCAGGAATTGGCTGGTGGAAAATTGGTAGGCGAGATTTTGGAACATTATCCTGAAAAAATCAAAGACCATTATGTGGTTTTCAGATATTCTCAGTTAGACCAAATTTTGGGAACTAAAATCCACAGAGAAAAAATCAAGGAAATTCTGAAATCGCTTGAAATTGTAATTCTTAACGAGATTCAAAATGGTCTGGAATTGTCTGTTCCCGTCTACAGAGCCGATGTGACGAGAGAAATCGACGTTATCGAGGAAGTATTGAGAATCTATGGTTACAACAAAATCGATGCACCGAAAAAAATATCGTTCACACCGGTAAAATTGAGTTTTGATGACCAGGATGCTTTAGAAAATTCCTGGGCTAGAACCTTGCAATCGAACGGGTTCAATGAAGTGATGAACAATTCGCTTCGTTCCGTAAAAGATGAAACCGACGCTGTGAAATTGTTGAATCCGTTAAGCGGAGATTTGGCTTTTATGAGAAAATCTTTGCTGGAAGGACTTTTGGAGAATGCCATTTATAATATCAACAGAAAATCTGCTGACATCAAATTTTTCGAATTAGGGAAAATTTATCATAAAAGAGAACAATACGAAGAGAGAAAACAATTAGCAATTTTGACGACTGGTAGAGAAGTGGCAGAAAACTGGCATCAGCCAAAAAGTGCCACAGACTTCTACTATTTAAAAGCTTATGTGAAAGTTCTTCTTGAAAAACTGAATCTTGATTTTCAGGAATCTGCTTTGGAAGACGAGCGTTTTTCCGATGCTTTGGAAATCAAAACCGGTGATAAAACATTGGCAAGATTAGGAAAGGTTTCACTTCAATTGCTGAAAGATTTTGACATTAGTCAGGAAGTTTTCTATGCAGAAATCGAGTTGGAAAATTGCCAGGCTCTGAGAACAAAAGAAAATCTGAAATTCGTAGATATTCCGAAATTCAACAAAATCAGAAGAGATTTGGCGTTGCTAGTAGACAAAACTATCAATTATTCAGAATTGTACGAATTGGCGAAGAAAAACAAATCACCTTTCCTGAAAAACATTAACCTTTTCGATGTTTACGAAGGCAAAAACCTTCCGGAAGGTAAAAAATCCTACGCAATGAGTTTCGAACTTCTAAACGAGGAAAAAACCTTGGAAGACAAAGATATTACGGAAGTGATGAACTCACTCATTAAGTCTTTCACAAAAGAATTGAATGCTGAATTGAGATAATTGACTCAAAAATAATATAAATCAAATCGGGAAAGTTCTCCCGATTTTTTTATTTTTATATAAAATTAAAACCGTGAAAAAACTAGTAGCTTTCTTTCTATTTGCAGTCAGTTTAATCCCTGCGCAAACTTATACTTGGCAAACCTTAAATTTTCCGCCTGCTACAACAGGAAGATATGACGACGTCTTTTTTCTGAATGAAAATTTAGGCTGGGCTGCGAGAGGAGGAAGCGGTAAAGTTTTTAAGACAACGGATGGCGGCGCAAACTGGGCAGAGCAAATTGTAAGTTCGCAAACTGGACAATATTTTAGAAACATCGAATTTTTGAATGAGAATGTCGGATTTCTCGGAACTCTCAATAATAATTTCTACAAAACAACAAATGGCGGAACGACTTGGACAAAAGTCAGTAATATTTCGCCCTATCCCGCCGCGATTTGTGGCTTGGATACTGTTGGTACTTCAACTGTTTATGGTTGTGGCGCTTGGTTTTCTCCGGCTTATGTTATCAAATCGACTGATTCTGGCAATACATGGAAATTTATTGATATGTCAGCTTATGCAACGGCATTGGTAGAAATTCTTTTCATTGATGAAAATACAGGTTTCGTTTCTGGCTCGGATGAAGATGGAGCCGTGATTCTGAAAACAACCAATGGCGGCGATACCTGGACAAAAATATACAAAGCTGGAGAATATGGCGATTACGTGTGGAAAATGCAGATTTTCCCAGACAACAAAACAATGTTTTGCTCCATCGAATCAGAAACTCAAGGTAAATTGTTGAAAACCTTCAATGGCGGATTAACTTGGGAAACCAAAAATTTCCCAGACCCATACGTGCAAGCCGTCGGCTTCGTTTCCAATACGCACGGCTGGATGGGTGGCCACAATTCCGGATTTATGGAAACTTTTGATGGCGGTAATACTTGGGTTAATAATAATCTCGGAGGTTCTCTAAATCGTATCTTTTTTGTTAATGGAACATCAGCTGCTTTTGCTTCTGGAAATCAAATTTATAAAATGACAACGATAGGCTTATCAACCAACGAAATCGGCAGTGATAAAGTTGAAAATCTGAAGATTGAAGTGGCACCAAATCCCATAAAAGACAAGCTGAATCTCAATGTTCACTACATTCATTCTGACCATATTATTGTTGGCTTATACGATTTGACAGGAAAATTTCTAGGTAATATCTTAAAAGATGGTGTGAATAATAAAGGTCTCAAAAAATATTCTTTAGACTTCAAATATCCTGCTGGCGAATATATTTTGGCAGTACAATCCAATTTAGGACGACAATCGATAAAATTGATCAAAAAGTAGATTTTTTTTTAGAAGCTATTTCCCGCTATCCGCTATATCTTTTTTGCCAAAGCTTTTCCCCGAACAAAAAAAGGATGCCGCTACTATCGGGGCTAGGGGATTTGTCATCCAAATTTAATTTTGTCAAGTTTAAATGAAAGAATTAAACCATATTTTTTGTCATTCCTTAGGAATCTAAGCCTAGAAGGATATCACAGTTTAGATTCCTGCGGAATAACAAATTTTTCTTTTTTTTCTTGCTGAGTAAACATTCAGCTGAATTGAATTAATGTTTTTTTTGTGACTTCTATGGTTTTAAAATAGAAAGCATAGATAAAAATCATCCCTAATTCAAAATCATTCCAAACATAGTTTTTGTAACTTTGCACCAATGATTTCATTAGTTGACAAATACAATATTCCGGGTCCGAGATACACATCTTATCCCACAGTTCCGTATTGGAACGAGGCTGATTTTACGTCGGAACTTTGGAAAAAATCCGTTATAAAATCCTTTTCAGAAAGCAATTCCGAAGAAGGGATTTCCATTTATATTCACTTGCCATTTTGCGAAGCGCTTTGTACATTTTGTGCCTGTCACAAAAGGATTACAAAGCAACACTCGGTAGAAATTCCGTATCTGGAGAGCGTTTTGAAGGAATGGAAATTATATCTGCAATTATTCAGCGAAAAACCAAAACTTAAGGAATTACACTTAGGTGGAGGAACACCAACTTTCTTTTCCCCCGAAAACCTCAAAACAATGTTGACAGGCATTTTCGAAACGGTTGAAATTGCGGACGAACCAGAATTCAGTTTTGAAGGTCATCCGAATAATACGACTAAAGACCATCTTCAGACTTTGTTTGATTTAGGTTTCACGAGAGTGAGTTTTGGTGTTCAGGATTATGATTTGAAAGTTCAGAAAGCCATCAACCGAATTCAGCCTTTCGAAAACGTAAAAAACGTCACCGAATGGGCGAGAGAAATTGGCTACAAAGGCATCAGTCACGATTTGATTTTCGGATTGCCACACCAGACTTGGGAAGCGGTAGAATTTACGATCAGAAAAACAATGGAACTAAAACCTGACCGTCTGGCATTTTATTCATACGCACACGTTCCGTGGGTAAAAGGCGTTGGACAAAGAGGTTTCGACGAAAATGATTTACCGAATGGCGATGAAAAACGCCGACTTTATGAAGACGGAAAAAAATTGTTGGAAGAACTCGGCTACATAGAAATCGGGATGGACCATTTTGCTTTGGAGCACGATGACCTTTATCAATCGTTGATTCAGAATAAGTTGCACCGTAATTTTATGGGCTACACCTCCAGCAAAACCCAGTTGATGGTTGGCTTGGGAATGTCCGCGATTTCCGATTCCTGGTATGCTTTTGCACAGAATGTAAAAACGGTGGAAGAGTATCAGAAAATCGTGGAAGAAGGTGAAATTCCGGTTTTTCGTGGTCATATTTTGAATGACGAAGATTTGAACATTAGAAAACATATTTTGAATCTGATGTGTCAGCTGGAAACCAGTTGGGATTTACAAAACACATTTCCTGAAATCGAAAATGCTATCGACAAACTGAAAGAAATGGAAACAGATGGTTTGGTAGAAATCTTCGATAATAGAATCAAAATCACAGAAAAAGGCCGCGCTTTTACCCGAAATGTCGCGATGGTTTTTGACCTCAGAATGATGAGAAACAAACCTGAAACTCGGATTTTCTCAATGACGATATAAATTAATTAAAAGAAGTTTTTGTAACTTCTTTTTTTATTTGAAACAAGATTGAAATGAATTTAATCAAACAAAAAAATACCATTCTAAAGTCAGAAAAAGAATTTTTAGCAGACGCTATTTTTCCAGATTCCGAAGAAAAATTTCCGCTGATTATTTTTGTTCACGGTTACAAAGGTTACAAAGATTGGGGAACCTGGGAATTGATGGGAGAGAAATTCGCCAGAGCAGGATTTTATTTTGTTAAATTCAACATGTCGGGTAACGGAACCACGATTGAAAATCCAAATGACTTTATGGATTTAGATGCTTTCGGAGAAAATAATTACTCTAAAGAATTAGATGATTTGGAGGTTGTTGTGAGTCATTTCCAAAATCAAAAGGAAGTTGACTCTCAAAATATAATTTTACTTGGTCACAGTAGAGGTGGAGGGATTTCAATTGTTAAAGCTTCTGAAAATAAATCAATTACAAAGCTAATTACATTGGCAAGTGTTTCCACTTTAGACAGATTCCCAAAAAGTAATGCTTTTGAAAATTGGAAAAACAAAGGTGTTTATTTTATAGAAAATGCCAGAACGAAACAAAAAATGCCTCACTATTTTCAGTTTTTTGAAGATTTTGAAAATAATAGGGAAAGATTGGATGTAGAAATTGCTTGCAAAAATCTTACGATTCCGAGTTTATTTATCCACGGTTCTGACGATGAAGCTGTTGAATCAAAACATTCAGAAAATCTTCACCATTGGACAAAAGATTCTCAATTTAAAATCATTGATAATGCAGGTCATACTTTCGGCGCAAAAGAACCTTGGGAAGGTGATTCTCTTCCAAAAGAATTAGACGAAGCTGTCGAAATATGTATTGATTTTCTGAAGAACAAGTAGAACTTACTTTTTCTTCTTGGTCAAATTATTGTTCTCGATCCAACGTTTGCTGGTATTGATGTCTTTCAAATACCATACATCATTAGCATTCATCAGGTAAAGACTGTAAACAAGTGGTGTGGCAATCTGTTTGCCTTCCAGAAAATTGGCTCTGATGGAAATCGCGTTTCTTTTTCGGATAAAGTCGCCGTTGAAAATATTGGAATAAGTTTTTCCACTCGATTTATCATCAATCAGTTCGATCAATGTAACGCTGCTATCATCTTTGAATTCAAGAATGTGACGTTCAGAATGGTCTTCAAAATCCTCAACCAAAACAAATTTTTTGTTATTGAGGATGTAACCAGAAGAATCCTTCATTTTTTTGTGCTTACTTTCAATTTTGTCCAGAATATCATTAATGGCGGAAAAATTCTGAGAATGAAAATAAACAGATGAAATTAAACTAAGAAACAGAAGCGATTTTTTCATTATAATTTTGTGTCTTGCTTTGGCAAAAATAGCGATTCCAAAACTGGGCTACAAAACTTTAACTAAAATTATAAAACAGATTTTTAATTATCTTTGCAAGATGATACGGATTACAAAAATTTTCACTTTCGAGACCGCCCATGTTCTTTATAATTATGATGGCAAATGCAAAAATATGCACGGCCATTCTTACAAATTATTCGTTACGGTAAAAGGAAATCCCATCAATAATCTAGATGATCAAAAGAACGGAATGGTGGTTGATTTTGGAGATATTAAGAAAATCGTCAATGATGAAGTGGTAGATATTTGGGATCACGCTGTGATGGTGAATGGCACTTCTCCTCATAAAGGATTGGGTGAAGGTCTAGAAAATCAAGGTCATCGGGTGATATTTTGTGATTACCAGCCGACTTGTGAAAATATGCTTTACGATATTGCTTCGAAAATCAAATCAAAATTGCCAAAGGATATTGAGTTGGCTTATCTAAAACTTCACGAAACAGAAAACTCTTACGGAGAATGGTTCGCAGAGGATAATAGTTAATTTTAAGATTTTTTGATTTTGAGATTTGTTAAAATTTTCTTAAAATTGCAAAATTAAAATTAATAATCAATGAAAAAACTATTTTTAGTTGGTGCTGTGGCGCTTTGCGGAGCTGTGAATGCTCAAACGGAGAAAGGATCTTGGGTTGTCGGTGGATCCACAACATTAGGATTTAATACCACAACATCTAAGATAAAATACAATGGTCAATCAGTTGATGGACCAAAATCTACATCATTCAATGTTACGCCTTCTGCAGGCTATTTTGTTGCTGACAAAATTGCTGTTGGACTGGACGTTGGTTTCAAATCTACCAAAAATGAAAGTAAAGATTATTTATTTGGACAGGAGTACAATTATGAAACTACACAAACTACATTGGTAGTAATGCCAACTGCTACTTATTATTTCAAGTCAAATTCTAAAGTAATGCCTTATTTGGGTGCGGGAATAGGATATTTCTCAACTAAAACCAAATTTCCTGATTTTGCATTCGATGGCAATGAAGAAGTAAAATTGACAACAGACGGTCTTGCGTGGGGCGCAAAAGGAGGAATTGTTTTTCTTGTGACACCATCGATAGGAATAGATTTAGGTCTTGCTTACGTCAACACTTCTAACAAAGAAGATAAAGTTAAAAATGTGACCAATAGTTTTGGAGTAAATGCAGGTTTTTCTTTTTTCTTTAAATAATTTTCCAATTTTATAACAAAAAACCTCGCTACTGCGAGGTTTTTTTAATTAGGATAGAAAATATATTTTTGTCTTGTTTTTTCAAAACTCTCAAGATCTTTTTTCCAGCTTTCTTTGATTTCTTTTTCAGATTTTCCGGCAACGATTTGTTTTCTAAGTTCATCACTTCCCGCCAATTTATCAAAGAATAGATTTTTTAAGAAGAAATCCTGTTCCGGATTTTTATAGTTCTTGTAAGATTTTAAAAGCCATTCTAGATTGATTTGTCTTAAGTCTTGAGAATATTGACTAAGATCTTCACCGTAACACAATTTTCCGTTCAGAAAAGGATCTTTGGCACCTTCATTTGGTTTTGGTGTGAATTGATAAGGGAAATCTTTTGTCCAGGGCGAACCGTAGATTTGGAAAGGCAAATCAGTTCCTCTTCCCACAGAAACCTGAGTGCCTTCAAAGAAACAAAGACTCGGATAAAGATTGATGGATTTATCATTCGGAAGATTGGGCGATGGTTTATCAGAAACGCCATAACGTTGTTGTTTGTGATAATTCAGCATCGGAATCAATGTGTATTTTGCCTGAACTTGATTTTTCAACCATTTTTCGCCATTCACCATTTTTCCATATTCTCCAATGGTTAGTCCATAAACGACAGGCACATTGTGAAGTCCAATAAAACTTTTCCATTGATCTTTCATGACTGGTCCATCAATATAGCCATCGTGAGGATTTGGTCTGTCGAGAACAATCACTTCCACATTATTTTCAGCAGCAGCTTCCATAATGTAAGATAAGGTTGAGATATATGTGTAAAATCTCACGCCAACATCCTGGATGTCAAAAAGAATCACATCAGCGCCTTTGAGATATTCCGCTTTTGGTTTTTTGTTGTCGCCATAAAGTGAAACAATCGGCAATCCTGTTTTTTTGTCAATGCCACTTTTCACGTGTTCGCCGGCATCAGCAGTGCCTCGGAAACCGTGTTCAGGCGCAAAAATAGATTTGATTTTAATATCGTTTTCAACCAAAAAATCAACCAAGTGTTTTTTATTTTTCAGAAGACTGGTTTGGTTGGCCGCAACGATTACATTTTTATTCTTAAGAAGTGGAAGGTACAAGTCCGGTCTGTCGGCAGCCGTTGCAAAACAGTCTTTGGATTGATTTTGAGACTTAATAAATGGGATTGAACTAAAATAAATTAGCAGGATAAAAACTAAAGTTTTATTTTTGAAACTTAAAATCATTGATTTGAATTTTCCGTTATATTTCTCGAAAAAGATAGCGTTTTCCAAAGATAACAAAAATAATCTCTCCAAAGTGATTGTCTATATCGGCAGGCTTTCTGTTGCTCTGGGCATCATTGTTTCGCTGATTACAATCTCCACAGGTCTTGGTTCCAAAAAAGCCATAGAAGACAGGATTTCCAATTTCAGTGGCGATGTTTCTGTAAAATCTACGCGCTCTAACTCATCCTACAATTCTTCTGTTTTGGACACCAAAGGATTAGACATCAAAGCTTTGAAGTCCATTCCGGGCGTCGCTGGTTTACAATCCTATGCGTCCGTCAGCGGAATTCTGAGAACCGAAGATAATTTTGCCGGCGTTATCCTGAAAGGTGTCGGGAAAGATTTCGACAAAGAAAGATTTCAGCCGTTTATGATTTCGGGTTCTATCCCAGATTATAAGGAGGATGGCTATAATAATGAGATTATTTTATCAGAAAAAATTGCCAATGACCTTTCTCTGAAAGCGAATGACAGAATTGTCGCTATTTTTTCCAAAGAAGACCAAAAACCGATTTACAGAAAATTTTTGGTTAAAGGTATTTACAAAACCGACATCAAACTGGTGGATGATATTTATATGATTGGCGACATCAACCACGTCCGCAAGGTAATGAATATGAATGACAAAGAAGTCGGAGGAATGGACATTTTCCTGAATGATACCAGCAAAATAGACGCGGCGTTTCCTGAAATAGAAAAATATATCGGGTATAAAAATTATGCTGAAAAAGTCACTGAAAAATATCCGCAGATTCTGGATTGGGTCAATATCTTCAACCAGAATATCTCTTTGATTATAGCGATTATGTTAATCGTCGTTGTTATCAACATCATTATGGTTTTGTTGATTTTGATTATCGAAAGAACCAATTCCATCGGACTTTTGAAGACATTCGGTGCATCCAATGCACAAATCAGGTCCATTTTCATCAATTATACCTTATTGATTATGATTCCTGGATTATTAGCAGGAAATGTGATTGGAATTGGATTACTGTTGATTCAAAAATATACAGGCATCATCAAATTGGATCCTGAGAATTATTTCATTAGCACAGTTCCGGTAGACCTTAATCCTTTATATATCATATCGATTTCCGTGGGGATTTTCATAGTCTCAGGAATTGCGATGATTCTGCCAAGTTATTTAATCAGCAGAATTTCACCTTTGAAAGCTATTAAATACAGTTAATTAAATTTTTATAGATTTAAGGACCTTAAAAAAGACAATTAAATGATTCTAAAAAATCTCAACTATCCGCTTGATTTCAAATTCAAGATTTCAACATTGGCCAGCGATTTTAACATCACGGACAAAAGCGGAAATTACGTGGCGTACGTTCGTCAGAAAATGTTCAAACTGAAAGAAGATGTCATTGTTTTTAATGATGAAAGCAAGTCTAAAGAATTGTTTAACATCAAAGCCAATCAATGGATTGACTTCAACGCATCTTATATGATGACGGATTTGGTAAATGGTAAAAGATTTGGAAGATTGGCGAGAAAAGGAATGCGCTCCATCTGGAAATCACGTTACGATATCATTGATGAAAATGACCAGCCAAAATATCAAATCAATGAAGATAATGGTTGGGTCAAAGTATTCGACAGTTTCGTTGGAGAAATCCCGATTTTAGGATTGTTCACAGGCTATTTTCTGAATCCTTCTTACACCGTGAAAGATAATGCGGGCAAAGAATATTTCAGACTGAAAAAAATGCCGTCTTTGATTGGGCGACGATTCCAGCTCGAAAGATTAATTGATATCGATGATGAAGACGAATCTTTGGTGGTTCTGAGTTTTCTTATGATGGTACTTCTGGAAAGAGCAAGAGGATAATGTCCTTAAATTAAAATAATAGAATATGAAATATTACAATAATATAGTAGAAACTATTGGTAACACGCCTTTGGTTAAAATCAATAAAGTTCTTGGAGAAGATTTTCCTGCTTTGGTTCTTGCAAAAGTAGAAACGACCAATCCTGGAAATTCTGTAAAAGACAGAATGGCGCTGAAGATGATTGAAGATGCAGAGAAAGACGGACGCCTGAAACCAGGCGGAACCATCATCGAAGGAACGTCCGGAAACACAGGAATGGGCTTGGCTTTAGTAGCAATCCAGAAAGGTTACAAATGTATTTTCGTAACCAACTCCAAACAATCTAAAGAGAAATGTGATATTCTTCGTGCTGTTGGTGCAGAAGTTATTGTTTGTCCAACGGATGTAAAACCAACTGACCCGCGTTCTTACTATTCAGTTTCCAAAAGACTGGCAAAAGAGACAGAAAATGGCTGGTATGTGAATCAATATGATAATTTGTCCAACAGACAAGCGCATTACGAAAGTACAGCACCAGAAATCTGGGAACAGACGGATGGGCAATTGACGCACTTCGTAGCCGGAGCCGGAACAGGCGGAACGGTAACGGGATGCGGAACATTCTTCAAAGAGAAAAATCCAAATATAAAAGTGATTGGTGTCGATACTTACGGTTCTATTTTGAAAGAAATCCACGAAACGGGAGAGATTCATTTGGACCACGCGTACACTTACATTACGGAAGGTATCGGCGAAGATATTCTGCCTGAGAATTACGATATGAGCGTTATCGATCATTTCGAAAAAGTGACCGATAAAGACGGTGCAATCTACGCAAGAAGACTGGCGAAAGAAGAAGGGATTTTCTGTGGTTATTCTGCAGGAAGCGCAATGTCAGCTTTGGTTCAGATGAAAGACCAGTTCTCAAAAGATGATGTGATTGTCGTTTTGCTTCACGACCACGGAAGCCGTTATGTAGGGAAAATCTACAATGATGAGTGGATGAAAGAAATGGGTTGGCTGGAATAATGATGAATTATGAATTATAAAAAAACCGCTGTCGAGAGATAGCGGTTTTTGCTTTATATGTGATATAGAATTATACAATCCCGCCACCTAATATCAATCTTAAAAATCCAAAAACAGCTGCTGCTGCGCACATAACGATTCCAGCTGTAGCATTGCCTTTTGGTAAATTGTCTTCTTGTGTATAAGCCACAATACTAATTACCAATCCTATCATCGCAAACGGAATATTAATCCAGTTGAAGGCTCCCAGACAAGGAATAAACCCAAATAACATCCCGAAGATGGCTATGATTCCCATCACCAAACTTGCTTTTTTCATAGTTTTGTTTTTATATTTTTTAAATAGTTTAAGAATAAAATTGAATTTAGGATTAAAAATCCAAAAATAAAAATACTGAACGGGTTAAGATTCAAAGCGTTTCTAAAATTAAGATATTTGATTTCAATAAAAGCTCTGGTTGAACCGCATAGAAAACATTCTTTTCCTATTTTTTTATACTCACAAGTTGGTGAAACTGACAAAAGTTTATCATCATCAATAAAAAATAATAGTAACAAGATTAATAAAGATAGAACTGCAGAGATTTGCCAAACGATTTTGAATGCAGTTTTAAGGTCTTGACTTGTTTTTTGAATAAAGGACATTTAATTATGATTTTTTTTGAGAATCTATTTAAATCTACTTTTATTCAAAAAGTTTAAATTTCAGTAATTCAGATTGTCCAGGTATTTCAACAAGAATCCAATAGTAATTATCTTCTTTGCTGACAATTTCATAAAGATATTTGTCGCCAGGCTTGCTAAAGTTCTTTCTGCCAACATTATTACTCTCAATGAATTCTAATTCAAATTGATTTCGACCGACCCAATTAAAATAGAGCTTTGACTTGGTTTTGTCAGCAAAAGTTTCAGTCCAATAGTTGTTGTTTATTTTTACAACCGTTTTTGCGCCTCCAGCTTCGAAATAATAAAAATCATTTGTTTTTTTGAATAGTGAAATTTCATCATCTGTAACACTGATTTCCGGTTTACTATCTAACCTTTTCCAGTTGTCATTTTTTGGAGGGTTAACTCGATGTAAAAATTCTCTGAATTCTTTGCAATTCTTTTGAAATCTAAAATATAAATTATTAATAACAGTTTTTTGTTCTTTTTTAGGAAATTTATTTAAGTAAGGAGTTATGAATTTTTCATTCAAAATTGTTATTCTTACTGAATCTTTTAAATGAATGTTATTTCTAAAGTTAGAGCACATTTTAATTGTCAGACTGTCAATACTATCATCTTGTGCAAAACAAAAAACAGAAATAAATAAAAATATTACAAGGTTTAGTCTTTTCATAATATCTTACCCGAAAACCTCAAAATCGACCCCATCAAAACTCGCAAAAACCATCGTCGGATAAGAATCCTGGTGGAAAATATTACCTTCGCAATCAATCCCAATCGCGCCTGCAAAACCATCAATTTCTTTCAGTTCTTCAAAGGTTCTGTCAAAAGCATTTTCGATGGAAATTCCGTCTGTAACTCTGGTCACGATTTTAGTTGCGGTGGCATTGCTCACAATATCTTCGCCAACGCCTGTACAACTTACCGCACAGAATTTATTAGCGAAATTTCCTGCAACCGTCGCAGAATCGGAGATTCTTCCAGGGATTTCAAAACCTTTTCCACCAGTTGAAGTTGCAACAGCCAGTTTGCAGTGTTTGTCAATTGCCACAGCGCCAACCGTTCCTTTTCCGCCAGTTTTCAGTTTCTCTTCGTATTCTTTTCTTCGTTGAGGAATTTCGGTAGAAAAATCTTCGAAACCATTTTCTGAAGCATATTTTTTGGCACCGTTTCCGCCGAGAACGCGGTCATCTTCTTTCATCAATTCTTTGGCAACCAAAATCGGATTTTTAACATCCTGAATATTAATCACACCACTCATCTTCTGAGTTTCGCCGTCCATAATGGCCGCACTCATTCGGATAACGCCATCACTTTGGATTTGCGAACCAATTCCCGCGTTGTACAATTCATCATCTTCCAAAAGTGAAACGGCGTACGCCACCGTGTCAAAAGCAGAATTGTTTTGAAGAAACTCATAAGACTTTTTCGCAATGTCCTTCAGTGAGTTATGTTTAGCTACTTTCACTTCATTGCTTTGGTTGCTTTCAGAGAAAAATCCGCCGTGGATGATTATTTTCATATTAATATGGAGGTTTAGTTTTTATAGGTCTTCGAGAGCCTCAGACTGACACTCTTGAAAGATATTAAATGATTAATAATAGAAATATCACATAGAAATCGAAGTATTATCTCTTACTTTTAAAATCTAATTTCTAACATCTATCAATCAACTATTCGGAAGAACTTGCGGAATCGGATTGTATTGAGAATTTACAATCGTCATTTCTCGGGATTTCAAATCGAAAGTATCATTCATAGAAAGCACATCTACAACCAGATTTTTAATTGAAATCGGCTGACCCAAATCTACATTCGTCAGGTTCGTATCTTTAATTTGAAGACCATCTACGATTATCACCAAACCGGAACCAATGGCCGTCATTACGCCGTTTTCGATGAATAATCCGGTGTCTTCACCAAGACCAATTCCCAATGTTCTAGGATTGTTCACAACCGCCTGAAACAACCTTCCGATTCTTCCGCGCTGTACAAAATGCGTATCAATAATCACATTTTCTATGAATCCAAGACCTTGCGTTGTTTTGATTTCGCCTTTCAGCAAAGCTTCGGAACTGGAACCTTGATAAATCATATTTTCCGAGGCTGCGGCCGCACCGGCAGAAGTTCCTGCATAGATGAAATCTTCGTTTTGATATTTGTTCAAAATCGAATCGTGGAATCGTGTTCCACCAAGAATTGAAGTCAGTCGAAGTTGGTCGCCCCCTGTAAACATCACTACGTCAGCGGCGTTGGCTCTTGCAACAATCGCATCGCTATTGGCCTGTTCACGGTTTTGAATGTCGAGAATATTACAATTTTTGATGCCAAGATATTCGAAAGCTTTTTTGTATTCTGGTCCCACAATGTCGGGGATTTGAGAGGCGGTAGTAATCACTTCTATGACAGAATCTTCCTTTAATTTGGATTCGTCAATGATTTTTCTGAGGATTCCTCGTTCAAAAAAGTTGAGGTTTTTTTCAACATTTTGGTCAAAACTGGTCTCCGTAAAACTCCCTTTGTTTACAGCACCTCCAATGATGACTAGTTTTCCTTTTGATTCCATATCAAACAAAAATAATAAATCATAATAGAATATACCTCATTTTTCAGAGGTAAAAATTAACATCTTACATTTAAAGTTTTAATTATTAAATACTTATTTGTTTAAATTAATGATTTTAAATTAAAGAAATATTAATTTATTTGTCAAAATGATAACGAATTTATTTTATAGAGAAATATTTATTGGTGAATTTTTTTTAATTAATAGCTTTTCTATTATCTTTGGTAAAGTTGAATTTTTTAATGGATTTGAAAAACAGCTTTTAATTGGCATACTTTTATTAAAAAAATGTTTTTAAGTATTGATTTTAAATCCAATATCAAAATTCTAATCTCTAACATCTACTAGCTGAAATATGAAAATCGAAAAAATACAAGTCTTAAGAGGTCCGAATATCTGGAGTATTACCAGAAAAAAATTAATACAAATGCGTCTGGATTTAGAAGAAACAGAACATTTTCCAACTAATAAAATCGAAGGTTTCCGGGAAAGAATTGAGCAGTTGCTTCCATCATTAATTTCTCACAGATGTTCAGAAGGCTGCGTTGGCGGATTCTTCAAACGTGTGGAAATGGGAACTTGGATGGGACACGTGATTGAGCATATCGCTTTGGAAATACAAACTTTGGCAGGAATGGAGGTGGGTTTTGGAAGAACGCGCGAAACCAAAACGCCAGGCGTTTACAATGTCGTTTTCAATTACAAAGAAGAACAGGCTGGGATTTTTGCTGCAGAAGAAGCGGTGAAAATTGCAGAATGTCTGATGAGCGCAGCAGATTATGATATAGAAAAGTGTATTCATAACCTGAAAGAACTTCGTGAGAGAGAGAGATTGGGTCCATCTACGGGAAGTATTGTGGAAGAAGCGGTTTCCAGAAGAATTCCTTGGATTCGTTTGGGGAAAAATTCTTTGGTTCAGTTGGGTTATGGGATTAATCAACAAAGATTTCAGGCGACAATCACAGGAAATACCAGCAGTATCGCAGTAGATATCGCTTGTAATAAGGAGTTGACGAAAAAAATGCTTGAAGATGCAGCAATTCCGGTTCCGTCGGGAAGTTTGGTTATAGATGAAGAAGGTTTGGATAATGCTATTAGAAAAATCGGTTATCCAATAGTAATTAAACCGTTGGATGGAAATCACGGAAAAGGTGCTTCCATCAATGTTAATGACTATGAAACAGCTGTAATTGGTCTAGAATATGCTCAGAAATATTCCAGAAAAGTCATTGTCGAAAAATACATTACGGGATTCGATTTCAGAGTTTTGGTCATTAATCATAAAATGGTTGCGGCCGCGAGGAGAGTTCCGGCTCACGTGGTTGGCGACGGCGAATTGAATCTTCAGGAATTGATTGATAAAGAAAATACAGACCCAAGAAGAGGTTACGGACACGAAAATGTTCTAACCGAAATTGACGTTGATAAAGACACCAACGAACTTCTTGAAAAACTGAATTATACCTTAGAAACCATTCCTCAAAAAGGAGAAATCGTTTATCTGAAATCCACAGCGAACTTGTCAACTGGCGGAACATCTATCGATGTCACAGATATGATTCATCCGGAAAATGTGCAGATGGCAGAACGTGTTTCCAGAATCATCGGACTAGACGTTTGCGGTATCGATATTATGGCAGAGAATCTAACGCAGCCTTTGAAAGAAAGTGGCGGCGCTATTCTGGAAGTGAATGCGGCTCCAGGTTTCAGAATGCATCTTGCACCAAGCGAAGGTTTGCCGAGAAACGTAGCTGCGCCGGTTGTAGATATGCTTTATCCTCCAGGAAAAGAATTCAGAATTCCGATTATTGCGGTAACGGGAACCAATGGTAAAACAACTACGACAAGATTGTTAGCCCACATTGTTAAAAATAATGGAAAAAGAGTAGGGTTCACAACGTCTGACGGAATCTACATCCAAAATACATTGCTTCAAAAAGGCGATACAACGGGACCAATGTCTGCAGAATTTATCCTGAAAGACCCAACGGTTGAATTTGCCGTTCTGGAAACTGCGAGAGGCGGAATTCTACGTTCTGGATTAGGTTTCGGAACGTGCGATATTGGCGTTTTGACTAATATCAAGGAAGACCATTTGGGCATCAGTGATATTCATAATCTGAAAGATTTGAAAAGGGTAAAACGTGTTGTTCTGGACAGTGTGAAAAAAGACGGTTGGTGTATCCTGAATGCAGACGATGAATATTCTATGAGACTGGCAGACGACCTTCGTTCGAAAGTAGCATTGTTCAGTCTGGATGAGAACAATCCGCATATCAAAAGATTTGCGAAAGATGGCAGAATCACCTGTGTTTACGAAGAAGGTTTCGTAACCATCAAAAAAGGCGAGTGGAAAATCCGAATCGAAAGAGTGAAGAATATTCCTATTACGATGGAAGGCAAAGCGAAGTTTATGATTTCGAACGTTTTAGCAGCTTCTTTGGCAGCTTACGTTTACGGTTTTGAAATTCCGAACATTGCTTTGGCTTTGACAACGTTCATTCCAAGTGCGCAACTGACGCCTGGAAGACTGAATATCTTCAAATTCAAAAACTTCAAAGTGATGATTGACTTTGCGCACAATCCTGCAAGTTATGAGGCTATTGAAGATTATTTGAAAAATATTGAATCCAACAAAAAAATCGGAATTATTTCCGGTGTTGGAGACAGACGAGACGGCGACATCCGAGAGTGTGGAAAAATCGCGGCAAGAATGTTTGATCACATTATCATCCGAAATGAAAAACACCTTCGTGGTAGAGCCGAAGACGAAATCAACGGTTTGATTATCGAAGGCATCCAAAGTATTGACAAAAGTGTGAGTTACGAATGCATTCCGAAAGAAATCGATGCGCTGAAACACGCAATGAGTTTAGCGGAAGAAGGTACATTTATAACCGCATTGAGTGATGTGATTAATAACGCTATAGAACTCGTTCAGGAATATCAGGCTAAGGAAATTCAGGACGAAGGAACTTATTAAGATTCTAAATCAAAAAATGAAAACCGTCATTTAGTGGCGGTTTTTTTGTTGAATAAATCATGAATCCTTAAATTCAACCATTCAAATTGACCTCAATGCAAACATTTAAAATAATAATTGCTGTTCTTACTCTAAGTTCATCAATCGTATTTTCTCAGAATTTTAAAACCTCATCAACAGCCAAATCAGGCAAAGAATTTCCTAGAATTGATATCAACCGAAAAGCTCAATTTAAAGTTCAACTTCCTGATGCAAAATCTGTAATTCTGGAAGGTGGTGATGGAATGCAGAATGTGAAATCAACGGTAAATAAAGATAAAGATGGATTTTGGAATATCTCAACTTCGCCGTTAGAAATCGGATTTCATTATTATTGGTTTAATGTTGACGGAAAACGTACCAACGACCCGAATACAGAGCTGTATTTCGGTTACGGACAGCCAACAAGCGGTATCGAAGTTCCTTCCGGAGAAGATTTCTTTCTGGAGAAAAACGTAAAACACGGAAAAATTGTTGATGACAGTCTGGATTCCGAAATCACGAAAGGAAAACGGAATTTCAAAGTGTATTTGCCGCCGAGTTATGGAACTAAAGATCTCCCCGTTTTGTACCTCTATCACGGCACTGGCGAAGATATCACAGGTTGGGAAAAGCAAGGTTACATCAGAAATATTCTTGACAATCTTTTTGCAACAGGAAAAGCCAAAGAAATGATTGTGGTGATGGATTATGGCGTTGCACTCAATCCTGAACAGGAAAAATTATCCGACGATTATCCAAGGACGGTTCTTTCTGCCAAAAACCTCGACAAAATTGTAGTTCAGGAGCTGATTCCTTATATCAACAAAACATATAAAACCAATCAGAAACAGGCTATTGCTGGACTTTCGCGAGGAAGTTATCAGGCGATGTTCATTGGTTCTGCACATCCGGAATTGTTCACGGCCATCGGTTCGTTCAGTCCCGTGATTTATGAAGGAACTGAGGCGCAACCTTTCAAAGAATTGCCTATCGAAAATTTGGTAAAGTCTAATACAAAACCTTTCTTTTTTATGGGAATTGGTGAAAAGGAAGACCAGCGTTTCATCGATTATAATCAGATTTTAACTAATTATTTAAATCAAAACAAATATCCGTTCGTCCAATACAAATCCGCCGGAACCTACCACGAATGGCTGACCTGGAGACGTTGCCTCTATGAATTTGCTCAGAAATTATTTAAATGAATCATATAAAAAAACCGCTTGATAAAAGCGGTTTTTTCATTTAATAATTGTCAATTTTCCTCGAATATTCTGGAGTGAAAACTTCTTTCTGTACTTCCTGCGAATATTTTTTGACCCAATCTTTGTAATAGTATTCTGCAGTAAGCCGGTTGTTTTCCAATTTGTATTTGGCGAAAGGTTTTCCGATTTCAGGGACTTTTTTCAGTCCGAAGGTTTTGTCTGTTCCATTGTTGAAGCTGCAATCCATTTCTCTTGCCCAAATCATTTCAAACTCATTAGAATTGATTTTCTTAATAGGATAGCTGTACATACATTGTCCGTGATACTCGAGATTCACGGCAGTTTCAGATATATGAAGAACGACTAATCCGTTTTCCCAATTTCCGGTAAAATCATTGGAAAGCTGGAAACTCCGAACGAATGCATCATAATCAAAACCTTCCATCTCATTGATTTTCCATTGATTATTTTCTTTCACAGCTTTCATACTATAAACCAAACCCTGGCCCCAACTCCAATTGTAAGATGCTGATTTTCCATCGTTTTTCAGATTCATAATCCAGATTTTATTGATGAAGTTATCCGGTGTGTCCTGACAATTGCACCAAGGATTGGCGCCGTTTCCAAAAGGCGGCAATTCTCCAACTTTATAAACCAATGCGCCAGATTTCATTTCTTCATCAATTTTCATAGCAATCTTATTGTAATTGCTAATGAAATCTGTGGTAAATAAGTTGGTTTTTCTCAATTCCTCCAATCGTTTTTGATGCTCCGATTGGCTGACTCCAGAATAAACAGAATCATTTTTATTCCTTAATGAAACATCGAAATCCTGACCTTTACTTTTTGTCTCGCTCCATTGATAAAGCTTTTTGGTTAATGCCAAAATCTCAATGCTATCATTGGACTTAGAATCGGTTTTTACTAGGTTTTCTGATTTCTCGGCTTTTGGAGATTCGGTTTTATTACAGTTCATCAGCAAAATAGATGTGCAGAAAAGAATAATTTTTTTCATGGTGTCCTTTTTTAATCACATTATCGAGCATTTTCCTGACGTTCCAGTCTCATTCCTCTGTCAAAACCTGTCACAAAAACGTAAAAAATACTGCCTATAATCAAAGCGATAATTCCGATAATGATAATCAGTTTTTTCTGACGGGACATTCCGCTTTTGGCAATGAAGTAAAATATCACCAGAATAATTAGAAGAATGATTAGTGTAAAAATGGTCATAGCGATTGGTTTATAAGATTCTAATCCTGATATATTGAGATGGGCTACTCGGTTTTCCGTTCTCTTGCCAAGTCGCTTTCGCATGATTCACGGTTAAATAGAGGTGGTTATCATTGCTCCAAAACATTTCGCTAGGTTCAAAACTTGGCATCCAGTTTTTGAAACTCGCTATGATGATATTCTTAATTTTATTACCATTCACATAATAGAGTTCCAAATCGGCAGTTGATTCGTAAGGATTACCATAAATCGCAATAATGTGCTTTTTGTCAGGCGAAATATATGGCAGATCACTGAAGGTTTGAGTGTCCGCACCAGTTGTTTTATCGATGAACTGATAATCATAACCTTCATAATAATTTCCCTGCACCAGATATTGATTCAGAGCAGGAACTTGCCCGATGTAATTGAAAATCTCTCTGCTGTCTTCGTCGGTTGGATGGTCTTTGAAGATTTTTGTTTTGTTAAGCGATTTCAGTTCGATGATCCCATTTTTCTTTGTGATAGCGGTTGTATCTTTTACCAAATAATTGACGCTCGTTTCTTTTTTGCTTTCAAATAAGGATTTGTCAATTAATTCAATTTTTATATAATCTTTCAGTTGCTCATCTTTTGTGATTTCCTGATTTTTTCCATTAATAGTCAGATAAGTAATAGCAGTCAGGTCACTTGGTAATAAACTCAATTCCCCGATTTTTCCTGTGGCATCTTTTCTCACATAGACTTTTTCCCAGCCGTTACTTTCGATGGTTTTATCATTTTCAACATAGGTTCTGGTGATTCTGTCGCGCACGCCCAGCCATTCGCCGGCATCTTCTATAACTTCCAGCATTACGCCATATTCGTACGTTCCCAAGGTTTTGGAATCAGCATCTTTTTCCTGCTTCATCTCTGTTCCCGATCGGGAAGTGACGATGACATTCCGGATGACTTTCGTTTTATCATAATCGATGGGATAACCTCTGCTGTTATCTTTTTTTGTTAAGGTATCTACAGCAGGTGTTTGAACCTGAGTTTCTACCGTTTCAGATTTTTTACAGCTGACCGAACCTAAGATCAAACTTGATAAGAGAATTGTAATTACTTTTTTCATTCTTGAATTTTTATAATCATCACAATGGAAGCTTCTGATGTTATTGCTAAAATACTTATTATTTTTCTTGGTTGAGGTATTAATTATTAAGCTGATTTCATTCTGTTTTGATTTGGTATATTTGCATTTAAACTCTCAAAGTGAAGCTTCACAACAAGAAAAAATACCTCAGCTTTCTAAAATTCAAACGGGATTTCCAGCAATACGGCTTGGAGAAAGCACGAAGCTATGAGATAGTTTTACACTGGCTGAGCAGTAGAATGAGCAGAAGTCAGTTTCTTCTTCTTTCAGGTATTTTGGTAGGTCTCACGGCAGGTTTGGCAGGTGTTATTCTGAAAACTCTGGTTCATAATATTCATTATTTCATCACGCACAAAGTCCACTTCGAATATCAGATTTTGTTCTACATTGTTTTTCCTTTCTTAGGAATTGTTTTGACGACTATCACAGTTCAGACACTGTTCAAAGGGCAGGATAGAAAAGGAATCGGTGCGATTTTGTACGAGATTGCCCAAAACTCCAGCATCGTTTCGTCGGTGAAGATGTATTCCCAGATTATACAGAGTGCGATTACGGTTGGGCTGGGAGGTTCCGCAGGTTTGGAAAGTCCCATTGCGGTGACGGGCGCAGCGATTGGATCCAACTATGCGCAGACTTACAGATTGACTTATAAAGAACGAACGCTTCTATTGGCGGCGGGCGCAAGTGCTGGAATTGCTTCAGCTTTCAATGCACCGATTGCGGGGATTATGTTTGCCTTCGAGATTCTTTTGACAGGCGTGGTTTTCACCGATTTTATTCCTTTGGTTGTAGCAGCAGTTTGTGGAAGTTTGCTGTCCAGAATATTACTTCAGGAAGATGTCTTATTCCGGTTTTACACCAGAGAAGCTTTCAATTATAAAAATGTCCCTTATTATCTTATTCTAGGTGTTGTAACAGGTTTGTACGCTCGGTATTTTGTGTTGATGTCTCAGAAAGTAGAACATTTTATAGATAAGTTAAAGATGTCACCTTTACGCAGAGCGATGTTTGGTGGCGCAGTTTTATCTTTGCTTTGTGTCTTGTTTCCACCTCTGTTTGGCGAAGGTTATGATACAATTAAAGCCTTTACCAATGGGCAGACGCTCGAGATTATGGAAAACAGTCTTTTTAGATATTTCGAAATCAAGAGTTTGACCGTAATTGTATTTCTGGTTTTGGTGTTGATTCTGAAAGCCTTTGCAACGCCGTTTACCATTTTCAGCGGTGGTAACGGCGGGAACTTTGCGCCTTCTCTTTTTGCAGGCGGAACGGCTGGTTTTCTTTTCGCTGTCGTTTGTCAGCAATTGGGTTTCAAAGAAGTGCCGGTTACCAATTTGGTTTTAGTCGGAATGGCCGGTGCAATGAGCGGAATCCTCTATGCGCCACTTACTGCGATTTTCCTGATTGCCGAATCCAGTTTTGGCTATGATTTGTTCATTCCGTTAATGATTGTTTCGGTCATTTCTTACCTGATCGCAAGACGGTTTTCATCCATTTCCCCGGAACTGAAATCACTCGCAGACCAAGGTAAAATCTTTACCAACAAGCACGATAAAAATCTGTTGTTTTCCCTTAATACCAGAGATTATATTGATTATAACTCTCAAACCATTGATGAAAATGCCTCGGTGGAAGAATTATTTAGCCTGATAAAAAACGGCAACAAAAATGCCTTCGCCGTAGTAGATAATACCAAAAAGCTGAAAGGAATTCTGGATTTAGATGACGTTCGCCCGTATCTTTTTAGTAAAGAAACCGAGTCACTTTCGCTTCGTAAAATGATGAAAGTACCACCAGCGATGATTACGCCAGAAAACAAAGCACACGAGATTTTACAGATTTTCGATGACACCGGTTTCTGGAATTTACCAGTTGTGGATCAAAATAATCAGTTCATCGGCTTCATCTCCAAATCATCGATATTGATTGGCTATAGACAGTTGCTGAAGTTGTATTCTGAATAAGAATTGTTGAGAAAGATTAATGTTTCCTTTTCTGATAATGCAAAAGATAATCGCCCTTCTCAGTTCCTCTGGCAAAATTCCCGCTTAGCTCCCAAAGATAGCGTGCCTGAGATCTTGCATCTTCATTGCTGAAATTCTCATACTCGATTCTGTAAATAGAACTGAACAACCTCGAACGCCCAACACCGTGATGACAATGGATCAGCACAGGGTAATTCTTAGGATTGTCCATAATCTTCAAAAACTTCTGAACCGTACTGTCTTGCGGAATCTGATCGGTTGGCAGGTTAAAATAATTAACCCCCGAAATTTTATTCATTGCATTTTCTTCTGCGCCCACTTGTTTCTTGGTTTCAGGATTCAGCTCGGTTTGTTCTTCGCCATCACGAAGGTCGATCACAGATTTAATGTGGTGACTTTTCAGAAATTCGGGTAAATGATCTGGAGCAACTACGCCGGAATTGTAGACTTTATTTTCTGAGATCGTCACCAAATTATAGCGGACTTTCTTCTGATAAAATGCAAAAGCAGAAATCAATATGCCGATGGTCAGAAGCAAGATTATTGATCCTCGAAATGTTTTGGATTTATAATTAATACTCATAAGATTTCAAAAAATTAAAATACGTTTACTTCTCTGCTTTCTTCACATAGTTCCTCACCAAAACAAACACCGCAAACAAAAACGTAACAGCATAAAGAATCGCCAAAGCAGGTTTCTCCACAGTCATTGTTGTGAAATCAATTTGTTTGTACAATGCTACTCCCACGATAATGGCAACAATGCTCATTGTAAAAAGTGGTGCTTTCCTGTTTTCCATAGAATCTTAGTTTTAATTTGTTGAATCCAAATATACAATTAATAACAATAATCAAAAGTGACTGTCATATTTCTAGTTAGAAATTGATCACACCAACTATAAAATCTGTCTATCATTCATTTCAATTATAGGAATCAGAACAGCTGAGGTTTTCAGAATCCCTTTAATAGCTTTGTTTATTAAAATAAAAAACAATGATTACCGGATTATACGAAACCCACATTCAGGTCAGCAACTTAGAAAACGCTGTTGAATTTTACACCCAGGTTTTGGGATTAGAACTCGCCCACCGGGACGAAACGCGCCCGATTGTTTTCCTTTGGATTGGCAAAGATAAAGGAGCGATGCTCGGATTATGGGAACAGAAAGATAATCTTCAGACCAGACATTTTGCCTTCACAGCAGACAAAGAAGATATCCTGAACCGCGCCACAGATTTCCTCAAAAACAAAAACCTGAAACCCTACAATTTCCTCAAAAACGAATTAGACAGCGCCATGGTTTTCGCCTGGATGCCCGCTCTCGCTATCTACTTCAACGATCCCGATGGCAACCAGCTGGAGTTCATCTCAATACTGGAAGGCGAGGGCAAACCAGAGTTGGGAGTTTTGTCTTATGAGGACTGGTTGGAGAAAAATAATTAAAACATTAGAGGTTAACATCATTTCTGTCATTCCGTAGGAATCTCGACCTCGTAATCACTCAGCATTATCGATTTCTATTCACCAATAATTAACACAACCTCCTTGCCCACACCCGCCGCATTAATTATTTTTACACCAATGATCCACCCAACAACTTAACAACAGCAAAAAATCATGCGCAAGAACCTTGTATTGCTGTTACTGTTGATTACTCTGGCTGCCTTAGCGCAGACAAAACCCGCCGAGGTCGGGATCGTGTTGGACAACGACCTCTATGTGTCCACCGTCAATGATCAGTATTATACCAATGGTGTCGAGTTGTACTACCGCCAGATCATTCCCCATAAAAAGGAAACCGTCAGCAAAAGAATCCTCGAGGTCAGGCTGGGGCAGTACATTTATAATCCTCAGACCAACCGAGCCGAAAAACTCTCGAAGAACGACCGCCCTTTTGCCGGCTACATGTTTGGAGAAGCGGGCATCAACACCTTTTATCAGGATCAGTCGGTGCTCAAGCTTGGTGCGCAGCTCGGCTATGTGGGACCCAATGCTTTTGGTGAAGAGTTTCAGAAAGGTTTCCATCGTCTTTTTGGGTATAACAAGATTTATGGGTGGAGTCATCAGATCAGGAATGCATTGGCAGTTCAGGCCAATGTATTTTACTCAAGGCCGTTGTTTGCGGGGGAGCGGCGTTTTGTGGATGTTCAGGTTCAGGCAGAGGGGAGTTTGGGAACAGTTTTCACGGGACTTAGCGTTGGACCGGTCGTGAGATTGAGCCTGACTAAGCTGATTCCTGTTTACAACTCCAATCTCTATGATGGCGCCCTGCAGACCGATAAAAATAAAACCTCTGACCGCGAATTCTACTTCTACATCATCCCCAAACTAAATTACCAGGCCTACGATGCCACCATACAAGGCAGTTTGTTCAGTCACAACAGTCCCGTCACGTTTCCTCTAGAACCCATCCGTTTCAATGCAGAAGCGGGTCTCAAGTTCCGAAGAAACCACTGGAATCTCTCCTACGCCTTCATCTACCGCAGCAAAGAACTGAAAAACAACGATGTCAAATCCTATTACTATGGCTCTATTGGGATTGGGTTTTTGTTGTATTGATTTGTAATAGTAAAACCGCTCTAGTGTGGAGCGGTTTTTTTATAGTAATTTCTCAATAATTACAATTTTTCATCAAGATATTCATCATCTTGTGGTATAGGTTCATCTTTCATAAATGCTTCAAATGCTCCTACGGGAGCAATGTCCATATATATTGTAGAATAATCATCTTTTTTTCTCCAAACTCTTACTGAATCAGTACCTTTTATTTGTAACCATTCGCGTGTTACTTGTTTTCTGCTTTTTAATCCTAGAACATCCACTAAAAGCCATTGCCCTAATGCAGATTGGCCATATATTTTACCATTTTCATCTCGCTCTGTTTTACTTCCTGATTGAAAGTTTTTCATATTGTCTCCAGTAATTAAGGCGGGAATTCTTTTTCCATTAGGAAGCTCAATATGAAATCTTACTTCTGGTCTATTCAATTTATCCTTTTTAAAAATTTCACGTTCTTTAATAATACGGATCATGTCTTTTGCGAAAAAATTTGGGAATTTATAATGGAACTCTTTTGGAATGGGGATGTAAACTTCGTTTAAAGGTCTAGGTGTATCACTTCCCTTAACTTTTGGAGCTCCATTCCAAGCGTTTAATCCTGATTTTTCTTCAACTTCATTAGTATCATAAGAGTACAACGGTAGGTAAGCTTCAACAATATCTACTTTAATTTCTTTAACTGTACCAGTTAAATCTAAATATGCTTTTAATAAAAAGTCAAATGGGTCTTCGATTATTTTTACATCAAATTGATGGAGAATGGAAGCATCATTTTTGGAAGAATCAAATTTTTGCCATATTTGAGAATCTCCAAATGTAAATTTGTAATCCTTTCTGCCATCTGACCACGAAAATGCCGTAGGAGTAGAGTTAAAGTTTTTAAGATTGTCTGTGTCAATTAAAGGATAAGCACACTCATTAATAATAAAGCGACCTTGGTCACGGGTTATGTAATGATAAATATTTTTATCTTCGGATAATCCTAAACGTTCATAGTCGCTAATCATCCTTTCGTTTTTAATTTCCGAAATTTTGAAAGCTAGTGCTTCTATTCCTAATTTTTGAGATTCCTTAATTTCTTTTTGGTAACGTTTGAGTTGCATGACTTTTTGAAAAGAGGGCTTACTGCTCATCCAAGTTTTAAGTCCTATTCCAATTCTATCATTACCAAATATAGACAATACATCGTGTGGAGTATTTCCAATATCTACATTTTGTCCATTGAATATCTTTGCAAAAACTGTTTCTTGAAATTTTGAATCAAGATAAGGTATCATATCACCTTGTTTTTGACGAAAGAGATTTGTCAATGCTCCGTAAACTTGAAGGAATTGGATATAATTCTTTTTTTGCTCTCCAGAATATTTTTCCCAAACGCTCATATTTATAAAACCTTTGTTATTTCATTACTTATTCTCTCTATTAAGGAAGTTGTTACAGAATTTCCTGCCTGCATATACAATTTACTATTTGCAATTGAGGGCAAGACGAATTGATCCATAGGGTAACCTTGAAAAGCAAAGCACTCCTTTGGAGTTAATTTTCTAATACCAAAATCATCTTTTATTAAAGGGACATTGTGTCCGCCAGCTCCCATGTTCGCAGTTAGAGTAGGGCATACATTACTTTTATTTTCCCTTACATAAACTCTCCTCCATTGATAAACAGTATCTTTTTTTATCATGGTCTTAACAAGTTCTGGATAATACTGATGCGTTTCTGCGTAATAATATTTATCGTCTTGTTTGCCTTTTTCTAAGACATCATGAATTGTTTTTGTTAGCTTAATTTCACTTGGGAATTTAAAATCTTTATAGTTATCTACTTGTTTTGGGTCAAAAGCAACTATAAATATACGTTCTCTGTTTTGGGGAACATTTGCGTGAGTCATGGAATTAAGTATTTTATAAAATACTTTATAACCAAGTTTTTCTTCTAAAATTTCAATGATAACTCTAAATGTTTTTCCGTGATCATGTGAAACTAAATTTTTCACATTTTCTAAAAAAACAACTTTTGGTTTATGCTTTTCAATTATTTGTTCAATATCAAAAAACAGCGTACCTCTTGTATCGGAAAATCCTTTTTGATAACCTGCAATTGAAAATGCCTGACATGGAAAACCAGCACACAAAATATCAAATTGTTTAGGAATATAGTTTTTGACGCTTTCTTTTGTTATATCTCCAAAAGGGGTTTGTCCAAAATTTTCTCTATAAGTAATTTTCGCATCCTTGTTCCATTCACTAGTATAGACACATTCCCCACCTACATTTTGCATTGCAATTCTAAAGCCTCCTATTCCTGCAAATAAATCGATAAACTTAAAAGTAGTTTTTTCAGGTTTAGGAAACGGTACATTCTCTACTTCAAATAGAAATTGTTGAATAACCTCTTCTGCAATTACTGAAATTTTGTTGTCTTCTTTATACTGGATGTAATTTTCTACAATTTTCAAAGCTTCTTTTTTGTAATGTCTTGATTCTGTATTGTGTAGGTAATGAGATAACACGGCTTTTTCTTCTTCGATGGGTTCTAAAAATCTTATTTGATAACTCTTGTCATCAAACTCTTCAATGCTTATACTTTCATTAACTAACACCATAATCCTTTGCTAAAATAAGATGGCAATTTACAAAAAAGAGTGTATAAAAATTCAATATTGTTAAGCAGGTACCAATTAGAAAAAAATAAAAATTCGCTACTTTGTTTTTAACTCATTTATAATATTTTGAGTTTTATAATTTCACTTTCAATCAAATTGATGCAGTCATTTAAATTTTTTTCAACTTCTTTTGACCATAATCTTACTATTTTCCAACCCTGCTTAGATAATTCAATATTAACTTCAACATCTCTTCGAATGTTTCTCTCAATTTTTGGTATCCAATACTCTTTATTCGATTTGAT
>Ga0157371_10000209_pt1 | contig 85823 bp, 78 predicted proteins | sample C45metaG_FD_113462 | JGI IMG/M metagenome (GOLD analysis project Ga0157371, IMG submission 113462) | Corn rhizosphere microbial communities from Kellogg Biological Station, Michigan, USA - C4-5 metaG | ecosystem: Host-associated > Plants > Roots > Rhizosphere > Soil | place: USA: Michigan...
AATCCAGGGAGTCTTGCCGCAGAAGGGTGCAGCGCCATGTCGGCGGGAACCACGCGCGGGCGCGCGGAACCGTTTACAACGCAAGGCGATGACGGCTACGTCCAGGCCCCTCCGCCCGTCGTGACAGCCGCACCACCCGGGAGGCCCTGACCAGCGCCTCACCCCCGAAGAGTGTCCGAGCCTGTTCATGCCTGTCAACAGGATGCTTACATTTGAGACGCCAGGGGCGTTCCCTTTTACGCCGAAACCGGCTTGATCACTGCTGTAGCGGCGGCGTCCACGACCTGCCCGCGCTGGTCACGCGGCTGCATCAAGGCCAGCGGCAATCCATCGCTGGCGGCCTGCAGCACCGAGCGCGGCTCGCCCGGCGCGAACAGGAATGCCTCGCCCCATTGGCGCAGCGCCACCACCAGCGGGAACAGCGCGCGGCCGCGCTCGGTGAGCACGTACTCCTGATAACCGCCGCCCTCACCCAAGGGCTGCTGGGTCAGTACGTCCGCCTCCAGCAAGGCCTGCAGGCGCTGGCTGAGCATGCTGCGCGACATCCCCAGGCGGCGTTGGAAGTCACTGAAACGGCGCGCCCCATCGAAGGCCTCGCGCACGATCAGCAGCGACCAGCGGTCGCCAACCAGATCCAGCGCGCGTCCAACCGGGCAGGTGGTTGTGGGTTCGATTGCCATGAGCACTCTCCTTTCAAGGTTTCATTTTAGAACCACTTACCCCAGACTCAACTGGTTCTATTTTGAGACTATGCCGTGACTGTCCTCACTCCACCCTCCGCGTCCCGCCTTCCGTCCGCCCTGCTGCTGTTGTTTGCCTGCGCTGCGGGCCTGAGCGTGGCCAATGTCTATTACGCCCAGCCCCTGCTGGATGCCCTCGCCGCCGATCTGCAGATCAGCACCGCCCGCATCGGCGCAGTGATCGCCGCGACCCAGCTGGGTTCGGTCGCCGCGCTGCTGTGGGTGGTCCCGCTGGGCGACCGCATGGACCGGCGCCGCCTGATGGCGATCCAGACCGGCGGCCTGGTGCTGGCGCTGTTGGCCGTCGCGATGGCGGCGCAGGCCTGGAGCCTGCTGCTGGGCATGTTGGCGGTCGGCCTGCTGGGCACGGCGATGACCCAGGGGTTGATCGCCTATGCGGCCGCCGCCGCAGGCGAGCACGAGCGTGGGCGCGTGGTCGGCGCCGCACAGGCGGGGGTGGTGGTCGGCTTGTTATTGGCACGCGTGGTGGCCGGCGCGGTGGCCGATCTGGGTGGCTGGCGCGCGGTATACCTGCTCTCGGCGGCGGTCATGCTGGTGACGGGCACGCTGTTGTGGGCGCGCCTGCCGCGGTTGCCGGTCTCGACGTCCCCCACCGCGCGAACCGGGTTGATCGCCTTGCTGCACCAACAGCCGGTGCTGCGCCAGCGCGGCGTGCTGGGCCTGCTGCTGTTCACCGTGTTCGGCCTGTTCTGGAGCAGCATGAGCCTGCCGCTGGGCGCACCGCCGTATGCCCTCAGCCACACCGCCATCGGCGCCTTCGCGCTGGTCGGCCTGCTCGGTGCGTTGGCGGCCGCACGCAGTGGGTACTGGAGTGACCGTGGCCATGCCGGGCGGGTCACCAACGGTGCCCTGTGGCTGATGCTGCTGAGCTGGTTACCGATCGCCGCGATGTCCCACCATCTGGGCTGGCTGGTGCTCGGCGTGTTGCTGCTGGATCTGGCGGTACAGGCGCTGCACGTGACCAACCAGAGCCGGATTCTGGCCGCAGCCGCGCACGCACAGGCCCAGGTGATCGCCGCCTACATGCTGTTCTACGCTGCCGGCAGTGGGCTTGGGGCGCTGGCTGGCAGTACGTTGTTTGCCGCGTTCGGCTGGCCCGGGGTCTGCATGGCCGGCGCGGGCGTGTCGCTGTTCGCGCTGGTGGTGTGGTGGGCGATGCCGGGTTATCACGCCATCACCGGTGGTCATGAGCCCTGCCCGATTCCCGGTGGATCGCGGATCGATAATGACCGCTCACGTCCCGGAGTCACCGCATGCCCCCACACCGCCACTTCGATCAACTCTGGCGCGACCGCAACGACACCTCCCGGCAACGCAACCCCCGGGTGCTGATCCGGGTGTTCGTCGGCCCGGGCGAGTTGGAAGCACGGGTGGCGTTCTACGAGCAGTTGCAGGGCGTGGTGGCCGATGCGGGCTTTCCATTCCCCGAGGCCGGCCTGCGCCTGGCGATGGTCGGGGCGTTCCTGCTGATCGAAGGCGCGCCGGACAAGCTGGCCCCGTTCACTTCGACCACCGGCACGCTGCTGGTGGATGACGTGCAGCCCTATTACGACCGGCTGGTGGCGGCCGGGGCGCAGATCATCTTCCCGCTGCAGGTCGTGCCCACCGGGGCGGCATTCAACGCCGTGCATCCGGACGGCACCGTGGTCGAGTACGTGCACCACCGGCCCGATCCGCAGGGGCGCTGAGTCCCCATTCCCGTCTACATCCACGTCAGGCGTGGATGTACTCCTGAAGCATTCAGCACCCTCAACCGGTTCGGAATCCGGCTGCCAATTTCGTTAGCATTTTTACTAATTGCGGGTAGGATTGTCGGTCTCAGCCTTTGACACGCGTGCTGCCGATACTCGCCGCCATGCCCTTGATTCCTGCCCGTTTCCGCCTGTTCCAGCCCTGCCGGGAGGCCCGCTGATGGGCGCCGTGCTGGCCCTGGACCGGCTGCTGGAAACCCGCCGGGTCTGGCGGGGGCAGCCGCGCGCGGCCTTCCCGGAGGTGGCGCCCCACCCGACCGGGCACCCCGCGCTGGATGCCCGCCTGCCCGGCGGCGGCTGGCCGCCCTCGGCGCTGTCGGAGGTGCTGCTGGCCTCGCCCGGGGTCGGTGAGCTGGCCCTGGTCTGGCCGACCCTGGCGCGGCTGAGCCAGCAACAGCAGACCGTGGTGCTGATCGCCCCGCCGCACCTGCCGCATGCCCCGGCCTGGGCCCGCGCCGGGTTGGCACTGGGCCAGGTGCAGGTGGTCCAGGCCAGCCCGCGCGATGCGTTGTGGGCCGCCGAACAATGCCTCCGCTCGGCCGCCTGCGCGGCAGTGCTGTGCTGGCCACAGCAGGCCGATGACCGGGCGCTGCGCCGGCTGCAGGTGGCGGCCGAAACCGGCCAGTGCCTGGGCTTTTCCTTCCGCGATGCCCGGCACGCGCGCAATCCCTCCCCGGCCGCGCTGCGCCTGCAGCTCGACGATGGCCAGGTGCGTGTCCTCAAATGCCGTGGCGGGCTGGCACCGGCGCAGCCGTTGCCGCTGGCCGTGGCCCATTGAGCCGCCATGGACTGGGCCTGCCTGCTGCTGCCGCACCTGGCGCTGGATGCTGCCCTGCGCCAGCAACCGGACCCGGCCGCGCCAGTGGTGCTGGTCACCGGCCCGGCGCAGCGGCGCGTGCTGCATGCCGTCAGTCCCGCGGCGCGGCAGCGGGGGCTGCGCCGCGGCATGCTGCTCTCGGCCGCGCAGGTGCTCACCCGCGACATGCTCACCGTGGAATACGACCCACGCGCCGAGCAGTCCACCCGCCAGTTGCTGGCCAGCTGGCTGTACGGCATCAGCTCGCAGGTCAGCCTGGATTTTCCGCATGCGATGGCGCTGGAGATCCGGGCCAGCCGCGCGCTGTTTGGTGATTGGCCGAAGGTCGAGCAGCGGCTCACCCGTGGCCTGACCGAACTGGGTTTCCGGCATCGGCTGGTGGCCGCACCCAATCCGCATGCCGCCAGCGTGCTGGCCCGCGTGCATGCCCGGCTCGGCGTGGATGCACATCAGTTGGATGCCGCGCTGGCCCAGGTGCCGATCGAACGCAGCGGGTTACCGGTCGAAGCGGTCACCGTGCTGGCACGCTCGGGCCTGCGAACGCTGGGCGCCGCCTTCGGTCTGCCGCGCGAGAGCCTGGCCCGGCGCTTCCCACCGCAGGTACTGGCGCATCTGGATGCGCTGCGTGGGATCAGCACGCCGCCGCTGCGCTATTTCCAGCCACCGGACCGCTTCGATGCGCGCATCGAGTTCGAGTACGAGGTCGAGTCCACCCAGGCCATGCTGTTCCCGCTGCGCCGGCTGACCGCCGATCTGGCCGCATTCCTGTGCTCACGCGATGGCGGCGTGCTGCAGTTCGATCTGTGGTTCGAACACGAACACCATCCCGATACGCGGCTCTCGATCGGCCTGCTCGCGCCCGAGCGCGAACCGGCGATCCTGTTCGAGCTGGCCCGCAACCGTATGGATCATCTGCAGTTGCCAGCCGGCAGCCGCGGCCTGCGCCTGCAGGCCGAGCAACTGCCGCCGTTCGTGCCGGCCGCACGCGATCTGTTCGACCCGCGCCCGCAGCAGGCGATGCCCTGGGAACAGCTGCGCGAGCGCCTTCGCGCCCGGCTCGGCGATGACGCCGTGCAGGGGCTGGGGCTGCGCGCCGACCATCGGCCCGAACGCGCGACCGGTGATGCCCAGGGTGCGCCCAAGGCTCCGCCCCCGGCACTGCCTATCCGCCCGGGCTGGCTGCTGGCCCAGCCGCAGACATTGCAGGATCCGCACCTGCGCATCCTGTCCGGGCCGGAGCGGATCGAATCGGGCTGGTGGGATGCCGACGACATCCGCCGCGACTATTACGTGGTCGAAACCACTCAGGGCCAGCGCGGCTGGGCCTACACCGCCGCCGATGCACGCAGCGGGCCGTTCATGCTGCACGGCTGGTTCGCATGAACACGCCGCCGCTGCCCGGGTACGCCGAGCTGCATTGCCTGTCGGCCTTCAGTTTCCAGCGCGGTGCGTCCATCGCCGAGGAGTTGTTCGCGCGTGCAAAGGGCCAGGGCTACCACGCGCTGGCGATCACCGATGAGTGCTCGCTGGCCGGCATCGTGCGCGCCTGGCAGGCGGCGCAGAAGCACGCACTGCCCCTGATCACCGGCGCCGAATTCCAACTGGAAGATGGCCCGAAACTGGTGCTGTTGTGCACCGACCAGGGCAGCTACGCCGCGTTGTGCCAGCTGATCACCACCTGCCGCCGACGCGCGCCCAAGGGCGAGTACCGCTGCCTGCGCAGCGACATGGAACAGCTGCACGCCGGCCTGCTGTGCCTGTGGGCAGACCCTGCCCCCGGCATCGAGGATGCGCAGTGGCTGCAGGCCTGTTTCCCGCAGCGCCTGTGGCTGGCGGTTGAACTGCACCGCGAGGCCGACGACCGCGCGCGCCTGCAGCGCCTGCGTCGTTTCGGCCGCGACCTGGGCATTCCACTGGTGGCCAGCGGCGATGTGCACATGCATGTGCGCCGCCGCCGCGCGCTGCAGGACACCCTCACGGCGATCCGCCACCACTGCACGCTCGGCGAGGCTGGCTGGCGCCTGTTCCCCAACGGTGAGCGCCACCTGCGCACCCGTCAGGCCCTGGCCACGCTCTACCCGCCCGAGCTGCTGGCCGAAACCCTGCGCATCGCCGAGCGCTGCCACTTCGATCTCAAGCAACTCAAGTACACCTACCCGCGCGAACTGGTGCCGGCCGGACACGACCCCGCCAGCTGGCTGCGGGTGCTGGTGGAAGAAGGCATGCAATGGCGTTGGCCAGCGGGCGAGACGCCCCAGCAGCGCCACCAGATCGAACACGAACTGGCGCTGATCCATACCAAGCAGTACGAGTCGTACTTCCTGACCGTGCACGACATCGTGCGCTTCGCGCGCGGCCAGCAGATCCTCTGCCAGGGCCGCGGCTCGGCCGCCAACTCCTCGGTGTGCTACGTGCTGGGCGTGACCGAGATCGACCCCAGCGAGATGGCGCTGCTGTTCGAGCGCTTCATCTCCGCCGAACGCGACGAGCCGCCGGACATCGACATCGACTTCGAGCACGAGCGCCGCGAGGAAGTGCTGCAGTACGTGTTCAACCGCTACGGCCGCGAGCGCGCCGCCTTGACCGCCGTGGCGATCAGCTACCGGGGCCGCAGCGCGGTGCGTGATGTGGCGCGTGTACTGGGCCTGCCGCCGGACCAGGTCAACGAACTGGCTGCCTGCCTGGACCGCTGGAGCAGCCACGAGCCGCTGCCCGAGGCATTGCGCGAGCGCGGCTTCGATCCGGAGACCCCGCTGATGCGGCGGGTGGTGGCGCTGACCAGTGAGCTGGTCGACTTCCCGCGCCACTTGTCCCAGCACCCGGGTGGTTTCGTGATTTCCGAACATCCCCTGTCCACGATGGTGCCGGTGGAAAACGCGGCCATGGCCGACCGCACCGTGATCCAGTGGGACAAGGACGATCTGGATGTCACCGGGCTGATGAAGGTCGACTGCCTGGCACTGGGCATGCTCACCGCGGTACGCAAATGCCTGGCCATGCTGGAGGCGCATGGCGGACCGGCGATGACCATGGCGAAGATTCCGCAGGACGATGGGCCCACTTACGACATGATCTGCCGCGCCGACACCCTGGGCGTGTTCCAGATCGAATCGCGCGCGCAGATGGCGATGCTGCCGCGCATGCAGCCGCGCTGCTTCTACGATCTGGTGATCGAAGTGGCGATCGTGCGCCCTGGCCCGATCCAGGGCGACATGGTCCATCCGTATCTGAACCGGCGAAAGAAACTCAAGGAAGAAGGCATCGAAGAGGTCGACTACCCTCCCGAGCTTGAGAAGGTCTTCAGACGCACCCTCGGCGTGCCACTGTTTCAGGAACAGGTGATGCAGCTGGCGGTCGCCGCCGCCGGTTTCAGCCCCGGGCAGGCCGACGCACTGCGCCGCTCGATGGCCGCCTGGAAGCGCCACGGCGGACTGGAGCCGCACCGCGACAAGCTGCTCGCCGGCATGGCCGCCAACAATTACAGCCGCGAGTACGGCGAGCGCCTGTTCGAGCAGATCAAAGGCTTCGGCAGTTATGGCTTCCCGGAAAGCCATGCGGCCAGCTTCGCCCTGATCACCTATGTCAGCTGCTGGCTCAAGTGCCATCACCCCTCCGCATTCGCCGCCAGCCTGATCAACAGCCAGCCGCTGGGGTTCTACACCCCGGACCAGATCCTGCAGGACGCGCGTCGCCACGGCGTACCGGTGTTGCCGGTGGACGTGCGCTACAGCGCGTGGGACTGCACGCTGGTGCCGCCTACCTCGCCGGGCCGGCCGTTCGGCATCCGGCTGGGCATGCGCCTGATCGACGGCTTCAGCGAGGCCGTCGCCACCGGCGTGGTGCAGGCACGCCACCGCGCGCCCTTCGACAGCGTCGCCGACCTGAGCCAGCGCGCACAGCTGGACCGTCGCCACCAAGGCCTGCTGGCCGATGCCGGCGCACTCAAGGGCTTGAGCGGCCATCGCCATCGCGCGCGCTGGGAAGTCTCCGGCGTGGAGAAGCCGCTGCCGCTGTTCGAGGCTGCACGCGCCACCGCCGAAGCCGCCGTCCCGTTGCCGCTGCCCAGCGCGTTCGAGGACATGCAGGCGGACTACAACACCACCGGCACCACGCTGGGTCGGCACATGGTCTCCTTCATCCGCAGCCAGCTACGCCAGCGCCGCTGTCACCGCTCCGACGAGCTCGCCGCCCTGCCACACGGGCGCAGCGTGCGCTTTGCCGGGCTGGTACGCATGCGCCAGCGCCCGCAGACCGCCAGCGGGGTCACCTTCCTCACCCTGGAAGACGAATGCGGCATGGTCAACGCGGTGGTCTGGCGCAAGATCGCTGACCGCCAGCATCGCGTGCTGGTTGAAGCGCAACTGATGCAGATCGATGGCCGGCTCGAACGCGTGGACGGCGTGCAGCATCTGATCGTCCGCCAGATGCACAACATTGACACCCTGATCGACGGCGTGCGCACCCACAGCCGCGATTTCCGCTGAGCCATCCCGTGACAGACGTCACGCTCTGAATGTAATTCCAGACTTTTCCGACTGGTGTCGTGAACGGCCTATCCGGTATCGTCGCAGCCTTCCAAGGATCCGGAGAACTGCATGTCGCGCGCGTTGACTGTCACCACGCTGGTCATTTCCAGCCTCGCTCTGGCCATCTCCGGCTGGACCGCGCTGCAACTGCATCAGAGCCAGTCCGATGAGCGCGTCATCACTGCACGCGGCCTGGTGATCCGCGATGCCAGCGGCCAGGCGCGGGTGATCCTCGGCGCGCCGGTCCCGGATCCGCTCACCCAGGACGCCCGCCAAGGTCCGCGTGCCTCGCCGTTGTCCGGCATGGTCCTGCTGGGCACGGATGGCGCCGAGCGTGGCGGCTTCGGCACCGCCGAACTTGGCGATGAGGCGATCCTCACCCTGGACGATGCCACCGGCACCACCGAGGTGTTCAAGGTGACCGCCAATCCGGACCGCGGCGCGACCCTGGTGATCAAGCACCAGAACAGCACCGGTGCGATGCTGACCTCCTGGCAGGGCAAGCCGGAACTGATCTTCGTCAATGACAACGGGCAGTCGCACTACGTCAGCCCGAACGCCGCCGCCGCACCCTGAGCTCAGCCGGCCATCGCCTCGCCCAGATCCTTGGCGAAGCGTCGCGCCTCCGTGGCAGTGAGCATTGCAGTGGTGATACGCAGCCCGTGCACGGGCGTATTCACCGAGAACACCTCGCCGGCCCGCACCTGCCAGCCACGCTGGGCCAGGGCCATCACCAGCGGTTGGCTGTCCTGCTTCAACGACAGCCACAGATTCAGCCCGTCCATCTGCGCCGGCACCGCGATACCTTCGTCCTGCAGGGCCTGCCGCAGTCCTTCCCGGCGTGCCATGTAATCGTCGGCGGCCCGCTTCACCCGCGCAGCCACGCGCGCAGAACCCAGCGCCGCAGCGGCTGCGTCCTGCAATAGATGGCTCACCCAGCCCGTGCCCGGCGCCATCCGCAGGCGTAGTCGCGCCGCGGTTTCGGCGTCACAGCCGACCATCGCCAGGCGCAGGTCCGGCCCCAGTGACTTGGACAGCGAGCGCACCAGTGCCCAGCGGCGGGTCGTGGGCGGAATCACGGCGTGATACGGCTGCCGGGACAACCATGCGAAATGGTCATCGACCAGCACCAGCACCTGTGGGTACCGTTCCAGCACCTGCCGCAGCGCGCGCGCACGGCGCCGGCTGAGGCTGGCGCCGGTCGGGTTGTGCGCCCGCGGGGTCAGCAGCACTGCCCGCGCGCCCCTCGCCAGGGCCTGCTCAAGTACCTCGATCTGCATGCCCTCTTCGTCGATTGCCACGGCCAGCGCGTCGTAACCGGCGGCACGCAAGGTATTGAGGCTGCCGAGGAAGCACGGATTCTCGACCGCCACAGGATCGCCAGCCACCAGCCAGCACGCCAGCACCCGCTCGATCGCGTCAACCGCCCCATGCGCCAGTTCCAGCGCATATCCGGGCGGACAATCACCGGCCAACTGTTGATGCGCGAGCGCGGCCAGTACCGGATCGATCGTCGGTGTGCCATACAGACGCGGCGGCCGCGCCGGCAGCAGTGCGCGCAGATCCGGCAGGCAGCGCGGGTCGGGATTGCCGCTGGCCAGATCGTGCAGCGTCGAGCCCGGCTGCGTGCCTTCCTGTGCGCCCTGGCTGGGCCGAGCGCTGACTACCGTCCCGCGCCGGCCCTGGGTCTGGGCCAGTCCTGCGGCATCCAGTCGTTTGTACGCGGCGGCGACCGTGTTGCGGTTGATGCCCAGCGCGAGCGCGAGATCGCGCACCGGAGGCAACAGTTGCCCGGGCACCAGTGCACCACTGAGCACCTGCTGACGGATGCTCTCGAACACCGCATTGGCGGTCTGGCCGATGATTTTCATTTTGTCCTATGCCAATATATCCATCGTCACGGGACAGTGTTGCACGTGCGACGCCGCCGTGCAGCCTCCCCCGCCTCCGGAGCTGTTCATGCCCATTGCTGCCCCCACCTGGCCACAGGCCACCACCGTCGATGAGATACGCCACAACCTGGAGGCGGTGCGAGCGCGCATCGCCCGCGCCTGCCAACTGGCTGGCCGCCACCCGGCCAGCGTGCGCCTGTTGCCGGTCAGCAAGACCGTCGATGAAGCCCGGCTGCGCCTGGCCTGGGACGCCGGTTGCCACGAACTGGGCGAGAACAAAGTGCAGGAAGCCCAGCGCAAAGCGGCGGCCATGGCCGACCTGCCCGGCCTGCGCTGGTCGGTGATCGGCCACCTGCAGACCAACAAGGCACGCGACGTTGCGCGCTTTGCCAGCGAGTTCCAGGCACTGGACAGCCTGCGCGTGGCGCAGGCACTGGATCAGCGTCTTGAACTGGAGCAGCGCACGCTGGATGTGTTCGTGCAGGTCAACACGTCCGGCGAAGACAGCAAGTACGGCCTGGACCCGATCGAGGTCGCCGACTTCGTGCAGCAGCTGCCCGCCTTCTCCAACCTGCGAGTGCGCGGCTTGATGACCCTGGCGCTGTTCTCATCCGACCCGGAACAGGTACGCCCCTGCTTTGCGCGTCTGCGCGAGCTGCGCGAACGGCTGCGCCCCACGCTGCCGCCGCCCATCTGCCTTGACGAACTTTCGATGGGCATGTCCGGCGACTTCGAAATCGCCATCGAAGAGGGCGCAACCGTCGTGCGCGTGGGCCAGGCCATCTTCGGCGCGCGCTCGACGCCGGACAGTTTCTATTGGCCAGCGCCTGCGACGGAGGGCGCGCCATGATGCCTGCTGCACGTCGCCACGCCGTGGCCATCCATCACGTCGCCTTCGAAGACAGCGGGACCCTGGCACCCTTGCTTGCCGAGCGCGGCTGGGCGCTGCAGCGCCTCCAGGCGGGCATCGATCCACTGGAGGCTGCCGAACATGCCGACCTGCTGATCGTGCTGGGTGGCCCCATCAGCGCCAATGACCACGACAAATACCCGCATCTGGTTCGCTTGCAGGCGATGCTGCAGGATCGCCTGTCGGCGCATCGCCCGACCGTGGGCATCTGCTTGGGCGCACAACTGATCGCCCGCGCGCTGGGTGCCACGGTGACCCCGATGGGCGGCAAGGAGATCGGCTTCGCACCGCTGTCGCTGACCGATGCCGGACTGGCGTCACCGTTGCGCGCGCTGGTTGGAATCCCTGTCCTGCATTGGCATGGCGAGGGCTTCAGCCTGCCGGCCGGGGCAACGCGATTGGCGGCGACGGCCGCCTGCGCCCAGCAGGCCTTTGCTGTCGGCCGCCATACGCTCGCGCTGCAATGCCACCCCGAAGTGGACGCCACCCACCTGGAAAACTGGCTGATCGGCCACGCCGACGAACTGGATCATGCAGGCATCGACCCACGCACCCTGCGCGAACAGGCCCAGCGCTACGCCGCGCCGCTGGCGGCTGCCGCGCGTGATCTGTTCGGCAGTTGGCTGGATGGGTTGCCTGTCCGTACCGCTGACACACACAAGGCCCACGCATGAGCAACTATCGTCTGATCGTTCATTGCCACGACCAACGCTGGGGACAGTTCGACAGCGACGGTCCGCAGGCACGTGAGCATCTGATCGCCCTGGCCGCCCGGCTGCCCGGCGCGGAAGGGTTCAAGCTGCAGTGGCAGCAGGCCATCGGCGAGCAGCGGCTGCTCCACAGCGGTCCGGATGGATTGAAGGTACTGAGCAGCCAAGCGCTCTATCGGGACATGCCCGCGCCCTGAGCCTGCAGAAAGAAAATGGACGAGCCGCCGAAAAGCAGCTTGTTCAGTTGCGTACCCGCGATGCCCTGCTTTCCAGCCGCAGGCGGCCGGCATCCTTCGCCGGCGGTAGGCCGAACAGTCGCGAATAGTCCCGACTGAACTGCGAGGGACTGTCATAGCCCACCGCATACCCGGCATTGGCCGCCTCCATCCCGTCGCCCACCATCAAGCGCCGGGCTTCCTGCATGCGTAGTTGCGTCCTGAAATCCAGCGGACTCATTGCCGTGACGGCCCGAAAATGCTGGTGGAAGGTGGATCGACTCATGCCGGCCACACGTGCCAGCTCTTCTACCCGGCAAGCGCCCGTGAAGTTCGCCCGGATCCACGCAATCGCGCGGGCAATCTGCCCCTGCCGGCTGTCGGCCCGCGTCATCGCCTGCAGCACGCCACCATTTGGGCCCGTCAGCAGCCGGTACAGGATTTCCCGGACGACCAGGTCGCCCAGGGCCCGTGCGTCGTCCGGTGCATCCAGCAAGGCAACCAACCGGGTGCACGCGTCCAGCAGCCCAGGTGTCATTGCAGTGAGGGTCAGACCCGCGGCGACCGCGCGCTCGCCGGCCGGTCGAGGGTGTTGCAGCGCAAGCTCGCTCACCAGTGCCGGATCCAGATCGAGTTGAAGGCTCAGATAAGGGTGCGCCGGCGTCGCTTCGATCACGGCGCCCATCACCGGCAGCCCCACCGAGGCCATCAGGTAACTGGTGGGATCGTAGTGAAGCACGCTGGCGCCCAGCGTCGCGCGCTTGCGCCCCTGTGCCACGAAGCAGACGGTCGGCTCGTAAATGACCGGCATCGGCATCGTCGGCGTCGCGCAGCGGATCAATCTCACCCCGGGCAGCACGGAGGCGAAGGTGCCATCCCCCGGCGCGTGCCGGGCGATGGCGTCACGGAACTGCGCCAATGAGGTCATACCAAGGATCTCCGATCATGCGCTGGGCGACCCCATCATCCGTCGCATCCGGACGATCGTGCAAGAATTCCGGAGGACGTTGCTACCGGCCCGGCATGGGCTGACGGAACAATGCGGCCACGCAGGCACCGCCCTGTCCCGCCATGGAGAACGCCCGCATGACCTCACCCACCTCGCTCGATCACTATCGCCTGCTGGGCCGCTCCGGCCTGCGCGTCTCGCCGCTCTCACTGGGCACGATGACCTTCGGCGCCGACTGGGGCTGGGGTGCAGACGACGCCGAGGCCCGGCGGATCTTCGATGCCTACCTCGACCGGGGCGGCAACTTCATCGACACCGCGGTCAACTATACCAACGGAGCCGCCGAACAGATCCTCGGTCGTTTCGCCAAGGCCCAGCGCGACCGGCTGGTGCTGGCTACCAAATTCACGATGGCCCGTGATCCCACCAACATCAACGCCGGCGGCAACCATCGCTACAACCTGGTGCGCTCGGTGGAGACCAGCCTGCGCCAGTTGGATACCGATCGGATTGACCTGATGTACCTGCATGCGTGGGACTTCACTACCCAGCCGGACGAAGTCATGCGCGCACTCGACGATCTGGTGCGAGGTGGCAAAGTGCTGTACCTGGGTATCTGCAACACCCCTGCCTGGCGCGTGGCCGAACTGCAGACCCTGGCCGACCTGCGTGGCTGGGCCCCGTTGGTGGCGCTGCAGATCGAATACAGTCTGGTGGAACGCACCGTGGAACATGAGCTGCTGCCGATGGCAAAGGCCCTGGGGCTGGGGGTACTTCCGTGGTCGCCACTGGGCGGCGGCATCCTGACCGGCAAATACACGCGCGACGATCTGTCCGACGAAAATGGCGCGAATGTGGCGAGCAGCCGCAAAGGCGTGATCGCATCGATCGGTCATCTCAACGAACGCTCACTGGCCATCGCCGAGGTGGTGGGTGAGGTGGCCGGCGAACTGGGTGTCTCCCGCTCGCAGGTGGCCATCGCCTGGACGCTTGCCAACCCGGCCGTGGTCTCACCGATCATCGGCGCACGCACCGTGGCGCAGGCGGAAGACAACCTGGGCGCGCTCACCGTGGTGCTGAGCGATGCGCAACTGACACGACTGGATGAGGCCAGCGCCCCGGCACCGATCTTCCCTGCACGCTTCATCGGGCGGCCCATGGCCCAGCAGCTGATCTTCGGCACCTCCACCCTCAACGGGCGACGGTAATCGATGGCGATCACCCAACCGACAGATTGAGTGAAAAAGCCTGCCAGACCCCCGTGAGACAATGTGGTTCATGACTTCACCGGACTCTCAACGCCCGCTCCTGTCCAGGGACGCGTGGAAGCGGCGTGCCGCGCTGTGGGGCGGCGCGGTAGCCGTCGCTCTGGTCGCGATCGTGTTCGCCAAGGCCAGCGACGCGGCCTTCCGGGTGTTCCAGTGGATCATCGCGCATTCGATCTGGTGGGCGCTGCTGGTGACGCCGGCAGTGTTCGCCCTGTTGGCCTGGCTGACCAGTGGCGCACTCAAGCCGACGCGTGGCAGCGGGATTCCACAGGTGATCGCCGCACTGGACGTTGCCACGACCGAGTTCCGGCGCGACAACCTCTCGCTGAAGGTATCGGCCGGCAAACTGGCGCTGACCACACTGTCCCTGCTCGGAGGTGCATCGGTGGGCCGTGAAGGCCCCACGGTGCACGTCGGTGCCAGCCTGATGTACATGTTCGGGCGCTGGTTCGGCTTCCGTGACCCGAAGGAGCTGTCGCATTTCCTGCTGGCCGGTGGCGCAGCCGGTATCGCCGCCGCGTTCAATACACCGCTGGCTGGCATCGTGTTCGCCATTGAAGAGCTCAGCGGCCGCTTCGAGCACCGTTTTTCAGGCACCTTGCTCACTGCGGTCATCGTCGGAGGCGTGGTGTCGCTGGGCCTGCTCGGCAACTACACCTACTTCGGCAAAGTCAGTGCCACGCTCCCGTTGGGTCAGGCATGGCTGGCGATCCTGGTGTGCGGCACCGTCGCAGGCCTGCTCGGTGGCGTGTTCGCCAAGGCGGTACTGCTCACCATGGAGGGCCGACCGCGATGGCTGGGCAGGCTGCGCCAGCGGCACCCGGTGCTGCTGGCTGCCCTGTGCGGGCTCGCGCTGGTGCTGCTCGGTGCCGCCTTCGGCGCGGGTGCGTTCGGCACCGGCTACGAGCAGGCCAGGGGACTGGTCCAAGGCGGCGCAACCGTCGGTCACGAATTCGGCCTGATGAAACTTCTCGCCAATCTGGTGTCGTACGTTGCCGGCATTCCGGGCGGGTTGTTCTCGCCCGCACTGGCCGTTGGTGCCGGGCTGGGACACAACCTTGCCGCCATGATGCCGTCCGTGGATGAGCGCATCTTTGTCCTGCTCGGCATGTGCGCCTATCTGACCGGGGTGACCCAGGCCCCGCTGACCTCTGCGGTCATCTCGCTGGAACTGACGGACAGCAGCGACATGCTGCTGCCCATCCTGGCGACCGTCCTGATTGCGCGTGGCGTCTCCGGGCTGGTCTGCCGCGTGCCGATCTACAAGGCCATGGCCGAACAGCTGGTCAAGCAGCTGCCGGGCCCCCACCCGCGTTCGGCCTAGCGCACTGGCGAGAGGCTGGAACCAACGCCCTTCGTCAGCGTCCGGCGGCAGGATCACGCGTTGACGTCGACCACCGTGCGGCCCTGCACACGCCCCTGGAGCACCTGCTCAGCCAATGCCGGCACCTCGGCCAGGCCGATCATCTGCGTGGTGCGAGCCAATTTGCCCAGATCCAGATCAGTGGCCAGCCGCGTCCAGGCCTGCTCCCGCGCAGCGTAGGGCGCGTTGACCGAATCAATGCCCGCCAGGGTCACGTTGCGCAGGATGAAAGGAAGGACGGAGCCCGGCAGATCCGCGCCCTGGGCCAAACCAAATGCAGCCACCACGCCGCGATAGCGGGTCTGCGCCAGCACATTGGCCAGGGTGTGGCTGCCCACCGCATCGATCGCACCGGCCCAGCGCTCCTTGGCGATCGGGGCTCCGGCCTCGGAAAGCGTCGCGCGGTCGATGATCTCCGCCGCGCCGAGTTCCTTGAGATAGGCCGATTCCTCCAGTCGGCCGGTCGACGCGACGACCCGGTAACCCAGCTTGGAGAGCAGTGCGATCGCGATGGACCCGGCACCGCCGTTGGCGCCCGTGACCAGAATATCGCCCTGCCCCGGTGACACGCCGCCATGCTCCAGCGCCAGCACCGAGAGCATCGCGGTATAACCGGCGGTGCCGATGGCCATTGCTTCCTGGCTGGAAAACGCGGCGGGCGTTTTCACCAGCCACTCGCCCGGCACACGCGCCTTCTGCGCATAGCCGCCATGGTGGGTCTGGCTCAAGCCCCAGCCGTTGACCAATACACGGTCGCCCGGCGCGAAACCCGGATGGGCGGACGTTTCGACCACACCGGCCAGATCGATGCCGGGGATCAGCGGGAAGGTGCGGATCACCGGCGAACGGCCGCTCAGCGCCAGCGCGTCCTTGTAATTCACCGTGGAGTACTCCACGGCAACGGTGACGTCGCCGGGCATCAGGTCCTGCTCGGTCAGCTCCACGACGCCGGCACTGATGGCGTCACCGTTTTTGGTCGCAAGAAGGGCATTGAAGGTCATGGGGTCTCCGGTTGCTGTGCATGAGGGACGTTGCAGACGGGGTAAGTGTGCGCACGGCGCTGTACCGTCCTGTTAAATCATCCTTATCGGGCGGGTGCCTCACTCGTCCAGTACGTGCGCAATCGCGCGCGAGAGCAGGCCCCGCACGGTCTCCGCCGCGAGGTCTGGATCGCGCACTGCGCGCATCGCCAGCCCCTCGACCAGCAACCGCATCAGCAACGTGCGCCGTTCCAGATCGGCGTTCTCCGGCGTGCGCCCACGCGCGATGTCGTGCTGCCGAAGCCAGCCGGTGATGGCCGCGCTGGTCTGCCTGTCGTGTCGGCGCAGCACCTGCGCGACCACCGGATCGCGGTGCGCTTCAGCGGTGATCTCCGCATACAACGCGACATTGGCGATGGCATTGCCACGGGTTTCCAGCGTCTCCCCGCGCGCCCACAACTGGTAGCAACGCAGCAGTCCGTCAACCAGATCGGCCGCCGCCGGCATGTGGCCGATTGCGTCCTGGTCGTAGGCGAGCTGTCGTTCGATCAGCGCCAGGATCAGCGCGCGTTTGTTCTCGAAGTAGCGGTACATCAGGCCCTGGCTGATCTCCGCCTCTGCGGCGATGTCACTGATCGAGCCGGCATGGAAACCGCGGGCGATGAAACAGCGCTGCGCGGCGTCCAGGATCCGCTGGCGCTGCGCTTCGGCACGCACGGCTGCAGCGTCTTCGGCGGGGGGGGCGGAAAGGGGGGTAAGCGTCATTGCTCGTCGTAGATGGCGTCCAGTTGAGGGGTGATGGTACGACACCCAGGGGCTGAATGAACGGTCATTCATCTGTCATTTTGCGCGCACAGACTGCGCCGGCCCCCTCCTCCCGTGAACGAACCCGATGCGCCACGCCCAGCTGCACCGCCGCCTGTTAGCTCTTGCCATCGCTACCGCCCTGCCCAGCCTCGCCGTGGCCAATGACGCCACCACTGTCGCCACCGCCGATACCGCCGCCCGCGATGTGGTCGCGCTGGACCAGGTGGTCGTTACCGCCCAGAAGCGTGCCACCAATCTGCAGGACACCCCTATCTCCGTGTCCGTGGTGGATGCCGAAGCACTGAAGGACCGCAGTGCGATCTCGATCGGCAGCCTCTCCGATGGCTCGATCCCCTCACTGCGTGTCACCCCCTTCGCCACCCGCAGTTCCGCGCTGAACATCGGCATCCGCGGGATCGGTGCCTCCGGTGACGCCAACCAGCCAGCGCGCGATGCCGGCGTCGGCGTGTATGTCGATGGCGTGTTCATGGGCCGCGCGCAGGGCCTGGGCAGCATGCTGTATGACGTAGAGCGCATCGAGGTGTTGAAGGGCCCGCAGGGCACCCTGTTCGGCCGCAACACCGAAGGCGGTGCGATCAGCATCGTCACCAGACAGCCCACCGGCGAGTTTGGCGGCAGCGTCAGCGCCGGCGTCTCCAACTACAGCGGCTACACCACCGGCCTGCATCTGGACCTGCCGAAGGTGGGCGATGTGAGCTTCAAGATCGACGCGGTGCAGGCCAAACGCGGCGGTACCACCGACAACCCGATGCGCGGTGAGCGCGACTTCAACAGCTACGACAAGCGCGGCGCACGCTTCAGCGCGCTGTGGCAGCCCAGCGATGATTTCTCCGCGCTGTATGCCTTCGACCGCTCCTACGATGCCACCACGCCGTACCACACCCAGTTACTGGTGCCGGGCGCCTACGTGAGCCCGCTGCAGAAGGCCAGCGCCAGCGAGGATCGACGCGATTCCGCCATCCTCGGTGGCCCGCAGGAAGACAACATCGGCCGTACCAGCGGGCATCTGCTCAACCTTGGTTGGACCCTGAGCGACAGCCTGGAACTGAAGTCGATCAGCTCCTACCGTGAACTGACCCAGGGCCAGTTCGACATGGGTCTGGTCGACGCGATCTCCGCCTATGGCGGCCCCAACACGCCGTTCGGCCGCTACAGCCTCGCCCAGGTCTACCAGCACCAGTACAGCCAGGAATTCCAGCTGATCGGCACCACCTCACAGGTGCAGTTCCTGGCCGGTGCCTTCTACTATCACGAAACCGCCGGCGACAACGCGCAGACACCCAACATGCTGCTCTGGGGCCCGGGCGGCAACAGCTACACGCTCAACCCGGCCACCAACCCATTGAATCTGGGCAACGTGCGCATCGACCGCGCCAGCAAGGCGTGGACCGACAGCCTCGGCATCTTCGGCCAGGCCACCTGGACGCCGGCCTCGCTCGAACGCCTGCACCTGACCGCCGGTGGCCGCTACACGCGCGATGACAAGAAGGGCAGCCTGTACATCGTCAATGGGGCGGCTAAAGACCTCGCCTTCGATGATGCATGGGGCCGCTTCGATCCGATGGTGAACATCGCCTACGATCTCGGCGGAAACGCCATGGTCTATGCAAAATACAGCACCGGGTTCAAGGCAGGCGGTGCCAACTCGCGCTCGACAACCTATACCGCCTTCGCGCCCGAGGAGGTGACGGCGATCGAGCTCGGCTTCAAGTCGCAGTTCTGGGACAACCGCGCGCGCCTGAACCTGGCCCTGTTCGATTCGAAGATCGAACACAAGCAGATGGATTTCTCGCTGCCGTTCGATCCCAACAGCGGCGAAACCCGCACCACGATGGTCACCACCAACGCGCTCAGCAACGGCACCTCGCGCGGTGCGGAGCTGGAGTTCAACGTGATGCCGGTGGACAACTTCACCGTGGGGTTGAACTACGCCTACACCCGCATCGATGCGCAGAGCGCGGTCGACCCGTTCGGCGCCGGCGTGCAGGTCACGGTGCAGCCATTGCTGGCGCCGAAGAACGCCGGCAGCGTATCGCTGGACTATCTGGTGCCGTTCGCCAACTTCTCCGCGCTGAAGTTCCATCTCGACGGCAACTGGTCCGACGGCTTCTACACCAGTGAGTACGACCAGATGCTCACCGACAGTTCCTTCATCGTGAACGCCCGTGTCGCCCTGATCGACGTACCCCTCAACAGCACGGGCTCGACCATGGCCGTCTCACTGTGGGCGCGCAACCTGCTGGACGAAGAGCACCTGTTCTACAAGCTCAACAACGCCTCACTGGGCCAGAGCGGGACCTTCAATGACCCCCGCACCTATGGCCTGGACGTCACCGTCACCTTCTGATCGCCCTGGAGATCCTGATGCACCTGCGCCGCACCCACCTTGCCCTTGCCGTTACCCTCAGCCTGCCGATGCTCGCTGGCGCCGGCCTCGCAATGGCCCGCTCGCCCGTCACCGATACCGCCGCCGCGCCCACCACCGCGGCAAGCGCCAACGTGCAGCCGGTTGCCGCCGATGCGCAGCGCGTCATCCCGCTGCAGGGCGCCTGGAACACGCGCACCTTTGCGGGCCTGCAAGGCAGCCATGGCCCGATCCCGGCCAGCGCCTTCGTGCGCACCTCGGACCTGGGCCGCCTGACCCCCGCCGACCGCGACGCCCTGGCCGCTGCCGGCGTCACGCTGGATATCGACCTGCGTACCGCCGATGAGCAGGCGCAGTCGCCGGATCTGCTGGCCACCGATGCCCGCTTCGCCTACCAGCGCACCTCGCTGATGGGCACCGAAAAGATGGACCTGCAGAAAATGATGACCACCTTCCCCGACTCGCTGGGCGCAGCCTATGTGCAGTGGCTGGATCACAGCCAGCCGCAGTTCAAGCAGGTCTTCCAGCGCATTGCCGCCGAGCGCGACGGCACCGTGCTGTTCCACTGCACCGCCGGCAAGGACCGCACCGGCATCATCGCCGGGCTGCTGCTGGACCTGGCGGGTGTGCCCCGGGCGGACATCGTGCACAACTACGCGATTTCCGCGCACTACCTGGAAGGCCAGCCCAAGGACAGCGCGATGAACGCGCAGATCATGGAGCTGATCAAGCAGAACCCAGAGATCGGCAGGAAGATGGCCGGCATGTCCGGCACCGCGCCGGAGAACATGGAGGTGTTTCTTGCCGCTCTGCATGCGCAGTACGGCGGTGCCGAGGGCTATCTGAAGTCCATCGGCGTCAGCGAGGCGGAGATCGATCAGTTGAAGGTGCGGTTGGGTCAGGCGGGCTGATCTGACCAGCGTGTCGCGTGTCGGCCATGGATGGCCCACACGTCACGCACTGCATGGCGCATGCCGGCGCTCGCCACTGGCAGGACGTCCAATCGGCTGGATCGAACCCACTGCGGTTGTCTGCGCTGGTTCGGCCATGATGCGCTCGATCCAGTCACGATAGTGACTTACGCGCACATTGCAGGTGACCTGCCCATAGCGCCCGGGCCGGGCAGTCAGCACATTGCCCTGGACGACCTTCCAAGCGCCCTGCCCGGCCAGCAGCCACTGACCATCGCGCTCGATGAGCACGGGGCCACCGCTGTCACCGTTGCCCAGCACGCCCTCCAGGGGCAGCGCTTGCGGCGGTTCGTCGAAGACATAGCAGAGCCAGCGGTCGTAGCCACTGGTGATCGTGTTGAACGCACGCCGCAGCTCGGTGCGATTGGGGCCACTGGGAGAATGCCCGGTGGCGCCCGTGCCCGTAGCTCCCTTTCCCAGAATCTTCGCGATCTGACCGGCCTCGTCGGTGCCACTGTAGATGGCCACAGGCGCAACGTCGGTCACCGGCGCCTTCAGCCTGATCAACGCAACATCGTCGCCCGATGCAAGGAACACCACGATCAACATTGCCTCGCCACTGGCCATCGCCTGATCGATCAATGTCTGCGGCAGCGTCCTGTAGCCGGGATGGACGACAACGCGCTCGACGTCCCGGGCCGTTCCGTTGATCACTACCTGCTTGAGGTCGGCATGCATCGGCAGCGTGTGCGCGGCCGTCAGCACCCATTGAGGGGCGATCAACGCGCCGTGGCCTTCGCTGGGCATGTCCACGAGCGCGGGGAATTCGGTGGCGGGGACGCGATACTTCGCATCATCCACGTCATGCCGGATAACGATCGCATGGGCAGTTGCGGACAGGGCGAGCAGCATCCCAAGTAACAGCATTCGCTTCATATGTGATGCCTTGTGAGGTTCCGACAGCGGGATCAAGATGCCGGGCGCGGCACCGCAGGCTGGCTGGGTGTGCCGTTACGGCTCACGCTCACGGGATTCCAGCGCGCCGGCGAACTTTGCCATCAATCGCACCAGCTCCGATACGTCCTGCGCGGGCCATGAGGCGAAGATCTCCCGTCCGATCCGCTCGCGGGCCGCGTCCAGCCGGTCCGTCATGTCTGCGACAACCGACGCGGCCGGGAGGTCCATCAGCTTGATCTCGGGTACGCGGACGCATCGCTCTCGCTACCGGGCGAGCCCCGTACCGGACGCATCAACCCCGGCAGCCGCGCTCCCGACGCCCTGTTGCAGGGCGCAGGTGGGCAGCCAATGCGCTTGTTTGAGGTGCTGCGCGGGACGCATTGGACGTTTTATTTGCGAGCGGAACGTGCGCTGCTTGCCTCGTTGTCCTGCGCAGCCTCACGGCTTTTCGCGAACTCCGGGAAAGTTTCGGCTATCGAAGCGTTGTCCGGCAGAACGTAGAACACTCCGCCCCGCTCGAAGGTGGAACGGATGACCGCCTCGTAAAACCCTGGCGAGACATTGATGCAGCCGTGCGTCACGCGGTTGTCGTCGGGCGAAGGCGATGCGAGGCGTTCGGCGCGCCTCTCGGCCGGCACACCGGTAGCGGTCGGGTGGATGGAGACGGCGGAGTCGTAGTCCACCCACAGCACGCGCCCCGCATCGATTGATGGGCCGTAACCGCCCACAAAGCGACCGGCGGGTGTCGTGCGGTCCCGCCCTGGAATTTCGCGAAGCGCGAGGCCGGCAACGCCGGGCGCCGTGTGGTCCCCGGTTGCCGAGCCAAACAGACCGGACGCCGCGCCGCGAAGCCGGCCGTTGCCATCAAACACCAGTACCTGTGCCGCCGCTTTGTCCATGATCGCAAATGGATAGCCTTGCGCATCCTTGCTTGCGACCACCCAGCCGGCAAGCTCGATCACGGTTTCGGACACCTCTTGGCCCTGCGGCAGCTCGTCAACGGCCGCCGCCGGCGGCGCGGCCGCATCCTCAGCGCCAGCGGTGCCGATACCAGCAAATGCCAACGCCATGGCCAACGCACCGGCAAGGGCACGGTTCACGGGGTATGAGTGCGTACGAATGGGACACTTCCTTTCAATGCAGACGGTACCGCCAAAGGAAACCAGCGGCCTGCATCGGCCACTGGTCCCTGATTCAGACGTTCCTCACCAATGGTGCAGGAGCGATCAACCGCGCGGCTTGCGGCGAGGGGCCTGTTCAAGCTGCTGGACGCGGCCTTCAATCTGATCCAGACGCTGGTTGGCCTGCTGTGCGGATTGATTGGCGGACTCGGCGCTCTGGGCTGCGCCCTGCACCTTCGTGTCGAGCTGATCAAGGCGTGAGTTGATCGTGGCGAACTCGTCCTTGTACGTGGCGCAGGAGCTGAGGCCTACGGTAGCGATGATTGCCACAGCCAGCGTACGCGCCGTCGTCAGTTGCTTTGTGGTCATAAACATTGCGGTGCCTCCTTTGTCTGGGGTGTTCGGACTATAGCGGCGTTTTTGCCAGCGCCATGACCGGCATTCAGTTGAAGCTGGGAGACGTGGAGGGAGCGTGATGACGGCTTGCCGCGGGCGTGATACAAGACGCAGCCTTCCGCTCAAGGCGGAAGTCAGGACGGGGCAGCTTGGTTGATCAGCACTGCGCCTGCCCAGCGACCGATGAATCGACGGCCGCAGCGGACGCCAGCAGACCCGCACTCAGCGTTGTTGGTAAATGACCAGAATCCTCCGATCACTACGCCAATCAGCGCACGGCCGATCATGTTGACCGGGTAGTTCGGCGCCAAGGCAACCACCAGGCCGGATACCGCCATCAATGCGGTGAGCATCAGAAGCGCCGTTCGCCTGTTAAGGTTTCCGGCCACCGGGAAATCGACAGGCCGACAAGCACGGCGACGGCCCCCTGAGATCACCATGCCGTACGTCGACATGGCCGTGATGGGCGTCGGCTATCCTTCTCACCTTGACCAGAACACGGAATAAACCGCATGGCGTCCATCGATGTGCGCGCTGGATGTGCCCTTTGCCGCGATGCGAATCCGCTGCAGTTCGACTTCAGTTACGCATTCCAGCCCATCGTGGATGTTCATGCACGAAAGGTGTTCGCACATGAAGCGCTGGTGCGCGGCCCTGCCGGGGAACCGGCAAGCTCGGTACTGTCACGTATCACCGCGGACAACCGCTATTCGTTCGACCAGGCCTGTCGCGAGAAGGCGATCCGGATCGCTGCGTCGTTGAATCTGCCGTCCCATCTTTCAATCAATTTTCTGCCCAATGCAATCTACCGGCCCGAGGTGTGCATCCGCTCTACGCTTCAGGCCGCGGATCGGCATGGCTTTCCGGTTGAGCGAATCATCTTTGAGACCGTTGAGGGAGAGCAGGTCAGCGATGGCAAATGGCTGGCTGAGATCCTGAGTGAATACAAACGGATGGGCTTCAAGACCGCGATTGATGATTTCGGGGCCGGGTTTGCCGGTCTGAACCTGCTGGCCGATTTCCAGCCGGACATGGTCAAGCTGGACATGGCGTTGATCCGGGGCATCGACCAAAGCGCGTCACGCCGTGCCATCGTGGCCGGCGTGGTACGCATGTGCGGGGAATTGGGTATCGACGTGATTGCTGAAGGTATAGAAACCGGTGATGAGGCGAACTGCCTGTCCGATCTCGGCATCCGGCTGATGCAAGGCTACTGGTTCGGCCGCCCGCAGTTCGAGGGCGCTGCGCGGGAAGCCGACATACCCATGCATCCTGCATGAGGAGCGGGCTCCCTGCTTACCTGACGCGTAGATCGCAGGCGCGTAGGAACAGCGCGGCCGTTGCATGACTGTCAGGCGCTCGCCTGCGCCCTTGAGGCAAGCCATGCTCTGCAAGAAGGAGGCTGACAAACCGCTCCCCGTCGCCGGAGCAGGTCGAGCCGACAGAAACGCGCTCAAAGGCCTTTTCCGCCAGATCGAGATACGGTTCCAGCACCGTGCTCCAGCGTTCCCGGTAAAGGTCGATGCCAGGACCGGAGCGCAACAACGATCTGCAGAATGCCAGACACGAGGGGTTTGCGGCCAATCGTTCAATGCCACCGGCGATGCACATCAACGCGTCGCCAAGATCGGTGCCTGCAGGCAGGCTGAGCTCGCCTGACGTCATGGATGCCAGATGACCGTCCATGACCGATGTGTAGAGACGCTCCTTATCACGATAGTGGGCATAGATCGTCACTTTGGTGACACCACAAACGCTGGCGATTCGCTTCATCGTGGTGCGCTCAAAGCCGTCCTCCGCGAAGACGGTACCGGCCGCGTCCAGGATGCACTGCCGGCTCTGCGCCCTCGCCCGCTTCCAGCGCAACGCGGTTCTGCTTGGGAAGGTGGGTGACTCAACCGTGCTCATCGACGTGTTCACAGGCGCCGGAATATTGCGCTGGCATTCACGCCACCAAAGCCAAAGCCATTGGTCAGCGCAAAGGTCATATCGGTATGGCGAGGCTCCCCGGTGACGATTGACAGCCCTTCCGCCAAGCGATCTGGGCTGAGGAGGTTGAGCGTCGCTGGCGCGACCTGATCGCGCAGCGCGAGCACGGTGAAAATGGCCTCGATGCCGCCAGCCGCCCCGAGCAGGTGGCCCGTGCTGGACTTGGTGGCAGAGATCAGAAGATCGGGGCGGGAACCGAACAGCGCCCGCATCGCCGCGAGCTCCGCCCGATCACCCACCTGGGTGGACGTCGCATGCGCATTGATGTGATCAACCTGATCCGGCGTGATGCCCGCCTGCGCCAGCGCGATTGCCATCGCCCGCCGCGCGCCACTGCCGTCGTCGGGGCCGGCCGTCAGATGGTAGGCATCAGAGGTTGTGCCGTAGCCCACCAGCTCGGCAAGCGGCTTGGCACCACGCGCCGAGGCGTGATCCAGACGCTCGATCACCAGCAACCCTGCCCCTTCGGACATGACAAACCCGTCCCGCTGCTCATCAAAGGGGCGAGATGCAGCTTCGGGCGCGTCGTTGAACGACGTGCTCAACGCCTTGGCCGCCGCGAAGCCGCCGAGGCTGACCCGGTGCATCGCCGCCTCGGCACCACCGCACAGCGCGATGTCCGCCTCACCTGAGCGGATCAGGCGCGCAGCATCGCCGATCGCTTGGACGCCCGCTGCGCATGCCGTGACGGGTGCGCCCTGCGGACCCTTGAACCCGTAGCGGATCGATGCCTGCCCTGCCGCCATGTTGGCCAGAAAGGTGGGCGCAGTAAACGGCGACAAGCGGCCAGGCCCACGGCTTTCGGTAGTGTGGACCGCATTGACGATGGATCCGAAGCCACCGATGCCCGTGGCAATCACGGTCGCCGTGCGCAGCAGCCCCTGCTCGTCGGCATCACGCCACCCCGCCTGCGCAAGCGCTTCATGGGCCGCGACCAGCGCGAACTCAACGAATCGATCCATCTTCTTGAGATCTTTCGGCGCGATGATCCCGGTGGAATCAAAGCCCGCCTCCGGATCTTGAACGCGGTCAGGCACGCGGCCGCCTACTTCGCAGCCGGTTCCCGCCGCAAGATCGGCACCCAGCGACCCGATCCCGGAGCGCCCCGCCAGGAGGCGCGACCAGACGATCTCCACCCCGCAGCCGAGTGGGCTGACCACGCCCATTCCGGTCACCACGATGCGGTCCTTGTCAGCAATGCTCATGAATCACTTCCCATATAAAAGAGGTCCGGGCCAATGTCAGGCAACGGGGGTCTTTTCCGCTCGGACCTTGAACCAGATGGCATACATCGCCGGAAGGAAGACCAGCGTCATCACGGTGCCGGCGATGGTGCCGCCGATCAACGTGTAGGCAAGCGTTCCCCAGAACACCGAATGGGTCAGCGGAATGAAGGCAAGCACCGCAGCCAATGAGGTCAGGATCACCGGGCGCGCCCGGTGAACGGTCGCCTCAATGATGGCGTGGAAGGTCTCCATCCCAGCTTCTTCGTTCTCGTGGATCTGCCCGATGAGGATGAGCGTGTTGCGCATCAAGATGCCCGACAACGCGATCAATCCCACCAGCGCGTTGATGCCGAATGGCTGCTGGAACAACAGCAACGTCGGCACCACGCCGATCAGCCCCAACGGACTGGTCATGAAGACCATGATCATTGCCGAGATGGACCGCACCTGCAGGATGATGATCAGCAGGGTCACCGCCAGCATGATCGGGAACAGCGGCAGCATGGCGCTCATTGCCTTGCCCGATTCCTCGATGGAACCGGCCTGGGTAATGGCGTAACCCTCTGGCAGAGCAGCAATGAGCGGCTCAAGCTGCTTGCTGATCGCGGTGGATACATCCGGTGGTTGCAACGTATCGTCAATGTCACCGCGCACGGTGATGGTGGGCACCCGATCACGGCGGCGCAGCACCGGCTCTTCCATCCGAACCTCGACCGAGCCGATCTGGGACAGCGGCACGCGCTGGCCAGCAGCCCCGACCAGGGCGAAGTCCGCCATCCGGGCAGGATCCAGGCGCGTGTCCCCGCCTGACCGAGCAACAACCTCGACGGTGCGGATGTCCTCACGCACGGCAGTGACCGGCACCCCGCTCAGGAAGAACTGCAATTGTTGTGAGACGGATGCCGACGTCATCCCCATCGCCTGCAGACGGTCCTGATCCAGCGTGAAGTGCAGCGTCGGCGTGCGCACGCCCCAATCGGTATTCACAGTGCGCATCATCGGGCTGGCGTGCAGGGTCTGCTCGACCTTGGCCGCAATGCCCCGAATGACGTCCGGATCCGGGCCACTGACACGGTAGGCCACCGGATAGGGCGAGTAAGGCCCAAACACCAGCTGGGTCACGCGCACCCGCGCCTCAGGCGCCAAGCCCTCGGCCACGGCCTGACGGAGCTTGGCTTTCAGTGCATCGCGCTGTTCCTGGCTGTCGGTGCGAACCACGATCTTGGCAAACGCCGGGTCCGGCAGTTCCGGGGAAATGGCGAGGTAGAACCGGGGCGCGCCCTGACCGATGTAGGCCGTGACGATCTTCGCTTCTTCCTGCCCAGCGAGCCACTGCTCCACCTTCCTGGTGGCCAGGCTGGTCTGTTCGATGGCGGTGCCGTAGGGCATCTGCACTTCGACCAACACCTCCGGACGGTCGGAGATGGGGAAGAACTGCTTCTTGACCAGCCCCATGCCCACCACAGAGAGCACGAACAGCGCGATCACCGATCCGGCGGCAAGCCACTTGCGTGCAATCACGCGCGCCAGGATCGACCGGAAGCGGTGGTAGCGCGGCGTGTCGTAGAGGCTGCTGTGCCCGCCTTCCACGGTCTTGAGTTCAGGGAGAAGCTTTACACCCAGGTACGGCGTAAAGAACACCGCGACCACCCACGATACGATCAGCGCGATGCCCACGATCCAGAACATGTTGCTGGTGTATTCGCCCGCGGTTGACCGGGCAAAGCCATTGGGCATGAAGCCCACCGCAGTCACCAAGGTGCCAGCCAGCATCGGCGCTGCCGTATGGCTCCACGCGTAGGCCGATGCCTTGACCCGGCTGTAGCCCTCTTCCATCTTCACCACCATCATTTCAATGGCAATGATCGCGTCGTCCACCAGCAGGCCAAGCGCCAGGATCAGCGAGCCTAACGTGATGCGGTCGAAGTTCTTGCCGGTTGCGGCCATGACCAGGAACACCGCAGCCAGCGTCAGCGGCACGGCCGCCGCCACCACCACACCCACTCGCCACCCCATGCTGACAAAGCACACCAGCATCACCACCAGCAGCGCGGCGAAGAACTTCATCATGAACTCGTCGACCGACGCGCTGATGTTCACGGCCTGATCGGTGACCTTGTCCAGTGCCATGCCCACAGGAAGCCCGTCGTTTATCTTCTTGACCTCCGCGTCGAGGGATTCACCAAGATCCAGGCCATTCCAGCCGTCACGCATGACGATACCCAGCAGCATGGCCGGCTCGCCGCCGTTGCGGATCATGAAGGTTGATGGATCCTCATAGCCCCGCTTGACGGTGGCAATGTCCTGCAATTTGAGGGTCTTTCCCTGTGCAACGATGGGCGTATCGCGAATCTTGTCCAGCTGATCCAGTGCGCCATCGAGGCGAATGAAGATCTGTGGACCCTTGGCCTCGACCGAGCCTGCGGGGGTCAGGGCATTCTGTCCGTTCAGCGCTCCGAAGACCTCCTGTGGCGTGATACCGAGGTTCGCCAACCGCTCGTGGGACAGCTCCACATAGATGCGCTCGGATTGCTCACCGATGATGTTGACCTTTTTCACGCCAGGAACGTGCAGCAAACGCTGACGCAGCGTCTCGGCATCACGCGCAAGCAGGCGGAACGGCTCACCCTTCGCTTTCAGTGCGAACAGAGCGAAGGTGACATCCGCGTATTCGTCGTTGACCATCGGGCCGATCACGCCTGCGGGCAGGTTCGCCGCTTCGTCATCCATCTTTTTGCGCGCCTGATAGAACTCCTCCTGCACCTCCGAAGGCGGCGTGCCGTCCTGCAACGTAAGGGTGGTGAAGGACAGCCCAGGCCGCGTGTAGGTTTCGCTGCGGTCATACCAGCGAAGCTCCTGCAATCGCTTTTCCAGCTTCTCGGCGACCTGGTCCTGCATTTCGGTGGGCGTAGCGCCAGGCCACGCCGTCACGATGGTCATGACCTTGACCGTGAAAGCAGGATCCTCAGCGCGGCCGAGCTGGAAGAAGGACACGATGCCGGCCACGGAGATCAGAAAGATCAGGAAAACAGTGATGGCGCGCTCGCGCACCGCAAGCGCCGACAGATTGAACCCACTCACTGATGGGCTCCGTTTGCAGCGGTGGTCTTGGCGCTGTCAGCCAGGCGAACCACCTGCCCTTCGCGGAGCATGTGTGCGCCAAGCGCCGCCACGCGATCAGAGGCCTTCAATGCGCCTTCGACCAAGGCGTGATCATCGCCCAGCTGCTTGACGGCAACCGGCGTCCAATGAGCTTTGAGCGGCTCACCGTTGATCACCCATACGCCCGTTCCGGTGCCAGGATCGAACAGTGCGCCCAGCGGAACCGCAACTCCGGCCGAGACGCCGACAGCTGCGGCGCCTGCAAGCTCTACGGCCACCGTTGAACCCAGCGGCAATGGGGTGTTGCCCTCTTCCAGCGTGTAACGGGCTTCGAAAGTTCGGGTGGCGGGGTCTGCCGATTGAGAGAGCACGCGCAACCGTGCCGGGATCTTGCCGCTTCCCCCGAACGAGGACGCCGAGGCCACGGAGCCGATCTGGGGACGAAGCGTCTCTGGGAGCTGAACAACTGCTTCCCTGCTCCCAGCGCGGGCAAGCCGGGCGACAATCTGCCCCGCCGCCACAACCTGACCGGGCTCAGCGGAGATGGCCATGACCATCCCATCGGCATCTGCAACGAGCGCGGTGTATTGACTGGCATTACGCGCTACCCGGGCTTGCGCTTCGGCCGCGTTGAGCTGTGCCGTTGCTGCGTCTGCCCCCGCTTTGATCTGATCATAGGCCGACCGGGACACGACACCCTTTGCCGCCAGATCTCGATACCGCGCTTCGTCGGCAATGGCCTGAACGCTTTGCGCACGGGCCGCAATCACCGCTTGCTGCTGAGAGGCCGCTGCCAAGTTCAGATCGATCGGATCAATCCGGTAAAGCACATCGCCACGCTTGACCGTTTGCCCGGTCTCGACGAGGCGTTCAGTGATCTTGCCACCCACTCGGAAAGCGAGATCGCTCTGCACCCGCGCAGCGATGGTCCCCGTAAACGTGCGTGCATTTCCGGCACCTGCTTGGACCTGAGCAAGCCGGACGATAGGCGGCGAAGTGCGGGGGTCGATTTCGTCAGACTTTCCGCAGGCTACAAGGAAAAGCGGAGCGACACAGGAGATGGCTACGACTACAAAGCGGCGACGCATACGGCCTTCCGGAGTGGGATATCCGGACGCATTCTGTTCCTAGTGACCGTTTTCGTCAATAGTCACAGCCGTTGAGGTGAAAGGCTCCTGAGAACCAGCTCCTGCAAGGCTTTCGGCGATTCTTCGTGCATGACCGACAGGTGTGGAAGCGTCACCGGATTCAGATACGGGACCAGGATCTGGTACACCGCGCGACTGGTCTGATCGAGCGGTGTCTGGTTCTCAAACGCCCCGGAGGCGCGGCCATCTTTCAAAATGACCTCGACAAGCTGCCGGATGCGGCCTTGGTAGGCCTGGGTCGACGGCCATTGATCCGTCGCGGCCGCCACAGCGATTTCATAGAGGCGGCGATCCTGGAGAAACAAGCGAAGACTGGCCTCCACGATGGTGGTGAAGAGCACCCGCAGCCGATCGGGCGCAGCGTCTACTCCCCGCAAGGCCTCATGTACATCACTTTCGATCTGGGCGAGGCAATTGGCACAGATGACCTCTCCGATCGCCTGCTTCGAGGCGAAAAACTTGTAGATATAGGCCTTGGAAAAGCCAATCGCCTTGGCCAGGTCGGACACCGTGGTCTTGTCGTAGCCGTAATGGCTGAAATGCGCGGTGGCAGCCTCGATGATCTGGGTGCGCACGTCATGCTCAGCGGGGCCGCGGCCGGCGTCCAATGCTGCGGAGGGTGAGATAGACATCGGGCAAGGGTAGCGCCGTGTGCCGAGGCGGGCAAACAGTGACTGTTCGAGTATGGGTTTACCCTCGCCCTTCAATCCCCCCCGATCACCATGCCACGTGTCCGTTCCCGTTCTTCCATGTCCGCTTCCGGCCAGGAGAAGACATTGCGCAGCTGGCTTGCCGCGTCGTGAATGACCACAATGAAAGCGACTGTCAGGACGACTGACGCGCCGCCGCCCTCCGCCGTCAACCCGTTTGGACAGGAGCGCTGCTGCGGAAGCGCTCGCGGTAATCGCCCGGCGCCACTCCCAGGACACGAATGAAGGCACGACGCAGGGTCTGTTCGTCGGACAGCCCCGTGAGCGCCGCAACCCGCTTGATCGGCAACGTACACGACTCCAGCAGGCGCCGTGCGGCTTCCAGCCGCAGCATTTCCACTGCCTTGGCAGGCGTGACGCCGCACCTGCTGCGGTAGACACGGGCGAATGTGCGCGGCGACATGTTCATCCAATCTGCCAGCACCTCCACCCGCAGATCCTCGTGCAGGTGAGCCGCCATCCAGCCGTGAAGCTCGGCGAAATCACCACCGGTGCTGGACTGCGCCGACAGTGGCGCACTGAATTGCGACTGCCCACCCGAACGCTTGACGAACACGACCAGCTGTCGCGCCACGTCGATGGCGAGCCGGTGTCCGTGATCATCCTCGATCAACGCAAGCGTCAGATCGATGCCTGCCGTGACACCGGCCGAGGACCACACATTGCCGTCCCGCACGAAAATCGGGTCAGCATCCACGTGTACGCCGGGGTAAAGACTCGATAGCCGCGCTGCCCAATCCCAGTGCGTTGCCGCACGCCGGCCTTCCAATTGCCCTGCAGCGGCCAGCAGGAACGCGCCTGTGCAGATCGAACACAATCGCCTCACTGTCTGGCCACGGGCGGCTACCCACGCCACCAGCCCGTCGGATGCCTCGTACACGTCACCGCGGCACCCACCTGGCGCCATCAACGTATCGATCGCGGAGCCCTCCAGGCTGGCAAGGGCCACCGACATGACCTGCAGGCCGGCGCTAGTGGTGACCAGGCCGCCATGCTCGGATGCGACCGTAATCTCATATCGCAGCCTGCCTTCGGCCAGTGGCCTGCACTGATTAGCGGAGTGCAGCGCCTGTAGGGGCCCCGTGAGGTCAAGCACGTTCATGTTCTCGTGGGCCAGCAGCACGACGTGACGCGATTGGGATGGGTCGGACATGGGACCTTGTGCGTTCAACGCGGAAAGTCGGGGTACTCGAACGCCAGTGCGACGCCCGTGGCCGTCGCTAAGCCATATCGATGCATGATGCCATCGAGCGCAGTATTCAGCGCGGTCACTGGCGTCAGATCGGCGGCGATCACCAACGGGACGGCGCTGTCAGTCATCCGCTCGCGATCAGGCAGGATGCGGAGTCCGTGCCGTGTCACAAAGGGCTCGCCAGTAGCAGACACGAGATAGGCTTGGCTGCGGCCGGTGGTCGAGTACGCATCGATCGTCAACGCGAGTGTGCCCTCATCGATTCCCGGCGCTCCCATCACATCGATCTGGTCGCGGCCGTGCAGCCACCGATTGGTGTACAGCACTTTTGCAAGCGGCACCACCGTCGTGCTCAGCCGGGGGGAAAAGGCTTCGCTGTCATGTTGCGCCGACCAGGCCACGGCACCCACCGCCCGCGCAACGTCCTGCGCCCTCTCGCGCCCGCTGATGGCCTCCACGAGCGCGATGGAGGCCGGGATGGCAGCGCTTACGCCCGCAGTCGACACCCAGTTTCCATCGGCAACATAGCGTCGATTCGGCGTCCAGCGTATCGCGGGGTACCGTTTTTCCCGCGTCGCGCCGGTCGACCAATGCGCGGTGGCGCGCCGCCCATCGAACGTTCCCATCTGCGCGGCAACTAGGGCACCGTTGCAGATGGTGACGATCGTCGCCCCTTGGCGCGACTGCTGCTGCAGCCACGCGATGAGGCGCGGCGTGGCGGCCTGCGCGGGCACGATGATGTAGTCGGCCCCCTCTGGATGGATCGCATCGAACTGGGCCACCGTGGTATCCGTCGCGATCCGGAACCCTGGCCGCCCGAGATCGGTAAATGTGGAAAGCGGCCCCGGCTCGAGCGTTACCGCGGACACATCCAGGTTGCCGGCACGGGACAGGATAGCGAAGGGCACCAGGAAGTCGCTGACCTCCACGCCGCTGTTCTCCCCCACCACCGCAACCACGGCGCGGGCGCGGCCTGGCCGAGCGCGATAGGCGGGAATCACCTCCTCCTGGGTGAAAGAGGTACTCGGTGCTTGCTCAGCGGGCCGCGTCGTTTTGGATGGCGGCCCTGCACATCCGGCCAGCACCACAGAAACAGCCCATGCGGCATGCAGAACGCGTCCAGGGAAAGTGCGGGGTGCCATGGTGCTGCCATAGGTTGTTGATGTGCGTGCATTCTTTGCTCACCCCGCAACGGCAGCAATGTCGCTGTTGCGTCATTACCTGCCACGACCTGCCCTTAGCATGCTCGCTGCGAAATCTCCCTGTGCGTCTGCTTCCGGCCAGGAGCAGACATCTACCGGCCGCATGAGTAGCCCCGATCCGAAGGATATCCGGGTCGACCACCGGCCAATGCCGCTACCGAAAGACGAGCTGCAGGTAGTTGCCGATTTGGAATACATGGCGGTGAACTCGCTTGGCTGACCCGTTGATTGATGCCCTGGCCGACAGGTTCCAGTTCTCACGAATTCGCCGCGCGGTCCCAGCATGGACGGTGCGCTGTCAGCTTGGTACCCGATCGTCAAAGGTGAGCCGGGTGGTAAGGAAGGTTACGAAGGCCCGGATACGAGGCGAGAGCTGGCGGCTTGTGGGCCATAGGGCTGCGAACTCACCTGTTTCCCGGATGTACTCGTCCAACAGGGAAACAAGGGCACCGCTTGCAAGCTGCGAGGTCACTGCAAACGGCGGCAGGAACGCAATGCCAACCCCCTTTTCAGCCATGTAAACCAACGGACCGATGGTATTGGCACATAGCGTTTCCGGGATGGGGAACTGACCTACGTCGTCAGGATCCGACAAGGGCCAGTCCATCAGCTTTCCGGTCGACGTTGAACGCTGTCGCAGGCAGGCATGGCCTGCCAGGTCCGCAGGCGTAGAGGGCACCCCGTGACGCTCGAGGTAGCTTGGCGCCGCCACTATCCGGCCGCGGAACCGCCCCAGGCTGCGCCTCATAAGGCGACTATCTGCCGAAGCCCCGGTCCGGATAACTACGTCGAAGCCTTCTTCGACCATGTCAACGATCCGGTCACTGTAGTCAAGGTCGAGCAGGATTGCTGGGTATGCCTGCATGAACTCGGTGATCACCGGGGTAAGGAGCATTCCCACCAGCGGCATGCTGACCCGCAGACGCCCATTCGGCGCTACGGCGATCTGGGTCATCTCCATCTCGGCCGCTTCGATCTCTTCGAAGATGCGCCTGCAGCGGTCCAGAAAAACCCTGCCTTCTTCGGTTAACACCATGCTGCGCGTGTTGCGGTGGAAAAGACGAACGCCCAGGCGCGTCTCAAGCCGGCTGATGGCCTTGCCGATTGCCGATGCAGATAGTCCAGCTGCGCGACCGGCGGCGACAAAGCTGCCGGTTTCCGCAGCCTGAACGAAGGCGCTGAGGGTCCCAAGATTCTCCATGTCCGGACGATAGCGGAATTAGATTCCGCAGTAAATGGAATTCCAAACCCTTTTTCTTCCGGCACGGGGGCACTAGATTTCGCCTCAGCTCCCCTTACCTGGAACGACCTTGAACATGTCTCCCTGCTTTATTCTGCCCCTTACGAGCCGGTCATGAGCGTCGCAGCCACCCCCATGCAGGCGCCTCGTACGCTGCCGCTTCTGGGGCTGCTAGCACTCAGCACAGCCAGCTTTCTAACCATCCTGACGGAGGCGCTACCCGCAGGCCTGCTTCCTCAGATCGGCCGGGGGCTCGCCATCAGTGAAGCCATGGCCGGGCAGTTCATCACGGTCTACGCCGTGGGCTCCTTCCTGGCAGCAATTCCTTTGATCGCCGCAACACGGTCCCTGCGGCGCCGCCCGCTGCTGCTCTCAGCCATCGTGGGATTCCTGTTTGCCAACACAGTCACCGCGCTGGCTGAAAGCTACACCGTGATTCTGGTCGCCCGCTTCGTGGGCGGAATTGCCGCCGGTCTGCTCTGGGCGCTGATGGCTGGCTATGCCGTAAAGATGGCCCCGCCCGGGATGGAAGGCCGCGCGATGACCATCGCGCTGGCCGGCACCCCCGTGGCACTGTCGATCGGCATCCCCGCTGCCACCTTCATCGGCCTGTCTTTGGGGTGGCGCTCTTCCTTCTGGCTCATGAGCCTGCTGTAGGTAGTACTCATTGGTTGGGTCATGTGGAAGGTTCCTGACTTCGCAGGTGAAGCCAACGAAGACGAACGCCCGTCCCTCCGCCAGGTCTTCAACTTGCCTGGCGTCCGGCCTGCGTTGTTCGTGGCATTTGCCTTCGTGCTCTCCCACAACATTCTTTACACGTACATAGCGCCCTTGCTCACCTCCCTTGGCACGCTGGGGCAAACTGATCGCGTACTTCTGGTGTTCGGCGTGGTTGCCCTGGCAAGTATCTTCATTGTCGGCACCATGATCGACAAATGGTTGCGCCCTCTACTTTGTGTGGGTCTGAGCCTCTTCCTTATCGCCGCCATCACTTTGGCGCTGGCGCAGGACTCATCAATTCAAGTCTACGTGGCCGCCGCAATATGGGGGCTGGCGTTCGGTGGGTTTGGACCATTGATCCAAACCGCCACCTTGAGGTCTGCGGGCAAGGCCGCGGATGTCGCCACATCGATGATCGTGACGCTCTGGAATGTTGGCATCGCGGGCGGCGCGATTGTCGGCGGCATCGTGCTGGAGCGCGTGGGTGCAATCGCGCTGCCTTGGTCGTTGGTGCTATTGCTGTTGCCCGCCCTCGCGCTTGTTGTTCTCAGCCGCACGCTGGCTAAGCCAGCTGGCTGACAGATCCAAGGCGGCAGACCCCATATAAACCCATGGCCGGCGCTGCTGAGCAGGCCTCAACAACTGGAACTGATATGACCTCCAATGCGAAAACAGAGAAAGTTTGGTTCATCACAGGGGCGTCCCGGGGCTTCGGTCGGATTTGGGCGACTGCAGCACTTGATCGCGGTGACAAGGTCGCCGCGACGGCGCGTGATGTGGCGGTCCTAGCGGACTTGGTGGATACCTACGGGGACGCTGTGCTGCCGCTGCGCGTAGACGTCACCGAGCGTGCCGCAGTCTTCAACGCTGTAGCCGAAGCGCAGCAGGCCTTTGGCCGAATTGACGTCGTACTCGGCAATGCAGGATACGGGCATCAGGGCGCAGTGGAGGAAGTTGCTGAACTGGAAGCGCGCTCCCAGATGGACACCAACTTCTTCGGCATGCTGTGGCTGGCCCAGGCCGCGATGCCGGTCTTTCGTCAGCAGGGGTCTGGGCACATCCTTGCAGTATCCAGCGTGCTAGGAGTGTTTTCCGCGCCCAGTTTTGGCATTTACAGCGCATCGAAGTTCGCCGTGGAAGGGATGTTCGAGGCACTGAACAATGAGGCCGCACTGTTCGGCGCTCATGTGACGCTGGTCGAGCCTGCGGGTTACGACACCGACTTCAACAACCCTTCTTCTGCGAAATACTCCGCAACGAACCCCGCCTACCAGCCAGTGCGCGATGCGCTTGCAGCGGCATTTGAGGGTTATGTGATGGGACGTCCTGAAGCGACCGTAGACGCCATCCTGCGCGTTGTAGACAGTCCAGATCCGCCTCTTCGTATCGCACTCGGCGGCGGGGCAGTCGATGAACTCAAGGCCGTCTACACCAGTCGAATTGCGTCATGGGATGAATGGCGGGAAGTCTCTGTGGCTGCCCAGGGAACTTAAGCCCAGCACACCAAGCTTCGGATCAACGGCAACACAGACCAAAAACAAACGAGGACTCAGTCATGAACAATCCTGATCGGCTTTCCATTGTCCGGGAATCAAAGGGCTACTGGCGCATTGTAATCAACAATCCGCCCCTGAACCTTTTCGATCCGAAAATGTTTGCGGAACTCAACGTCTTGATGGACAACATGGAGAAGGATCCTGACCTCAAGGTTGTAGTCTTCGAAAGCGGCGACGACGACTTCTTCATGAATCATCATGACGTGGAAAACCGCACGACCGTACCGGACCAGCCCGGTGCCATGCCGTTCTTTGGCAATTGGCCAACGTTCGTGACCCGCCTTGCGAAATCCTCAGTCATCAGCATAGCGAAGGTGCGCGGACGCGCCCGGGCCCAAGGTTTCGAGTTCGCATTGGCCTGTGATATGCGGTTCGCATCCAGGGAGCGGGCCAAGTTCGCGCTGATCGAGGTGGGTGGATCATCAATACCCGGCGGTGGCGGCGTGGAATGGCTGTCCGCCCTGGTCGGACGTTCCCGTACACTTGAGATTGTCTGCAGTTCCGAAGACTTTGACGCTGATCTTGGCGAGAAGTATGGCTTCGTCAATCGCTCAATCCCCGACGCCGACCTCGATGGCTTCGTCGACGCATTGGCTCGTCGTATGTCCCGTTTTGAGAAGCGAGCCTTGGAGACGGGAAAGAAGATGGTTAACGACCGTGCCGGGACACCGTCGGAAGCAACGCTATGGACCTCTAACCATATCCTGCAGGGCGTGGACCTATGGCCGGAGGCCCAAAATGCCTTCGGGAAGATGCAGGAATCGGGCCTCGGCAAGGTGGGCGATTTCGAACTGAACTTCGCAGAGCGGCTTGGGGACCTTCCTGGCGCCTGAACGCGTCCGAGCAGAGCGTCGCAGGCCAAGCCTGCGACCAGCTCCAACTACGGCTGAGGCCTACCATGAGTGCTTACATCGTATATGTCAGGGATCGCATCATTGATGCGGCCGAATTCAAGCAGTACCAAGATGCCGCGCCTGCCGCCGCAGTCGGCCACCCTGCAGTACCACTGGCCTTCTACGGAGCTGTCGAGACATTGGAAGGCCCGCCGGTTGACGGTGCGGTCATCGTTCAGTTCGAAAGTCGGGAAGCAGCAAGAGCGGCTTATGACGACCCGCGCTATCAGGCCGCCTTGAAGCATAGGCTCAAGGGAGCGGAGTACCGTGTCTTCATTGTGGATGGTCTGCCTGCGTAGAAGCGCCAATTCGCCGACTTCAACGCCAGCTTGTCCGATGGCCCTCTTTCGGTGCAGATGTCCGCTTTCGGCCAGCAGCGGACGCTCCCTTTACAACAACCAGTCCTTTTTCATCCGGCGTAGGTGAGGGCATAAGTCCCTCCGATGCGCTGGATGCGAGCAAACCCCAGTTCACCCAAGTGCATGCCGGCGACAATCAGCCGATCTGCACTGACCATATCCAAAAGCCCTGAACGGACCGCTGCTGCCCGCTGTGGGTCCTGGTCGAATGCGATGGATACGTCGGGGCGAGCAATCTGGATATGCGGAAAATGGACGATATCGCCCCAGATCAAGGCAGCCTGGCCCGCCGAATCGACTCGATAGCCGGTGTGACCTGGCGTATGGCCCGGCAGCGGGACCATGCTGATACCTGGCAGCACATCGCCCTCGGCCAACAGGCGCAAGTTGCGGCGATATCCGGCGAACACCTGCCGTGCGAGCAGGAAGTTGCCCCGGGCACGATCATTGCTGCGGGCAAGGTTGCCGTTGTCCTCCCAGAAGGACAGCTCTCGTGGGTGTATGAGCAGCTCCGCATTGGGGAAGACGGGGTGACCTTGAGCATTGAGTAGACCACCAACATGATCAGGATGCGCATGCGTGAGCAGGATCGTATCCACATGCGCGGGCTGCACACCGGCTAGCAATAGATTGCCCATCAACTCCCCTCCCCAGCCTTTGATCCGCCCGGCACCGGCGTCGATGAGGATCGTGCGGCCCTTCCCCTGCACCAGGAAGGTGTTGATGTGGATCGAGGACGGGTCTCTGACCCCGGCCTTCAGTTGTAGCTGCGCGGCCTCGACAGGATCGATGTGGGAGAGCAGATCCAGGCTGGCTGTAAGGTGCCCATCGCTGATCGCTTGGATCAGGAAGTCACCGATCTGGAGCACGGGCAGAGCCCCTTCAATCGTGGAGGTGGTCATGGCATTCCTCAGTTGCGTGCGTGGAGTGAGTCACTGGCATAACCAAAGCATCGGATGCGCGCTGTCAGCCCTGCACGGTCTTGGATGGCCAGATCGAGCTGCCGCATGAATTCGTCCATAAGTTCGGGCGTCCTCCCCGGTCCCAGTCGGTAGACCAGTTCCGCAGACGCCGGATGGCCACACCCCTGACGCGCAGCGTGGTAAAGGATGTGGACGTTGTCCAACGCAGCACCCAGCACGTCTGTGCAAAGCAGTGCGCATCGCTCAGTTAGCGCGCCCAGACTGTCGTCCGCCGGCATATGCTCCTCGATGAAGTAGATCGAGAGCCTAGGCATTTGAATGCGACTCCGCCCTAGACCGGCCTGCATCGGACACGCTCTTGAGTTGTGCTGTCATGGGCGCATACGCATACACCCCACTGGGAAAGGACTCCATGGCTGGAACCATCCCGGCCGGAAGACGCGCAAGCCAGAGCGCTGCGGGCGCGCGATCCAGTGCAACCGCATGCATCCCATCGGGGGCAGTTCCCATGGCAATAAGCGGCTCAGGGCCGACGCGACTCACCAGCAGGTAATCGCCCTGTTCGACGGCGGGGGCCCGATCCAAGTCGCTGTATAGGTTGCGATGCCAGTCGGTGATGTGCTGCTGCCAGCGCGCGAAGTTGCCCCCGTCCTTCCGGGCATACTCGTCCCCCTGCAGGACCTCCAGGCCGTCTATCGAGTGAAGGGCGAGGTAGATCGGGCACCCTGCACCACATGCCCTGAAGCGCTGCGAGGTGTGGAACCCCTGCACGGAAATGAGCGCAGGCAGTTTGTGCAGGCTGTAGAAGTCGTTCCATTCCTCCTCGCTGGCGGGGTCGGAATAGCTGCATTCGACGGTGTAGATCATGGGAACACTCCTGGGCCGACTTGTGCGCGCGCCCCTTGTTGATGTCCCATCATGCTAGGCCTGCATTAGCTCCCATCAAATCGATGTTTCGGTATGCTTCAGTGACAAAAGATCACGCTGGATCCCATGCGCCGGAAGATTCCCAGCAGCACCGCCCTGACCGCCTTCGAGGCCGCCGCACGCCACGGCAGCTTCGCGCGGGCAGCGGAAGAGCTTTCCCTCACCGAAGGGGCCATCAGCCGCCAGATCGGCAGGCTGGAGTCCTTCCTGGGGGTCCCTCTATTTGAGCGGGTCGGCAATCGCGTCCGCCTCTTGCCCAATGGCGAGCGATACGCCTCCCAAGTCCGCGAGTCGCTGGATCGCTTGGACCGGGACAGCCAATACCTGATGGGCCAACCGAAGGATGCCGCAAGCCTGGACATTGCCGTAACGCCCACCTTCGCATTGCGATGGCTCATCCCTCGCCTGCCCGCGTTTACCCGCGCGCACCCGAACATCACCGTGCACCTTTCCGAGCGCACTGACCCGTTCGCGCTTGCCGGCAGTGGATTCGACGCCGCTGTGCACTTCGAGCACCCAGCCTGGACAGGTATGCGCACTTACCCGCTACTGCAGGAAGTGCTGGTGCCGGTGTGCCATCCCGCGCTCATCAAGGGCGCAATGGCTCGCGTCACGCTGGACCAACTGCCCCGGCTGCACAGACGACAGAGTCCCGATGCTTGGCAGCGTTATGCCGAGAACGTCGGTATCGCTCTCGCTAACTCAGCGGTGGGTGCACGCTACGACCTTCATGCGATGCTGATTGAAGCAGCGCTTGCAGGCCTCGGAGGCGCCTTGGTACCACGGCTCTATGTGGAGACAGAGCTGGCGCAAGGCCGACTGGTTGCGCCATGGCCGCAAAGTGAGGCGGTGTCCAAGACATTCTGCCTGGTGCTGCCCGAACCGATCGGCCTAACTGCGGGCCCAGTGAATACGTTTGCGCAATGGTTGCTAGCGGAAGTTGGCAAGCGCGGAGCTGCAGATACGGCTTGCGACACGAGGACGCGACTACACGATTAAAACGCTCTCTTTGGCAAGGTGGGCCGCCAGCGCACTGAGGACACCGGTCCTCTCACGCGCAAGTGCATGGAGACCGTTGACCAGGAGTTCATTGATGCCGCGTTCCGGTTCATGGAGCAGGCACAAGCCCAGGGCAAACCGTTCTTCATATGGCTCAACACCACGCGCATGCACGTGTTCACCCACGTGCCCGAGGAGTTCAAGCACCAGGCCAAGGCCTACACCAATTACAGCGACCTGCACTGTGCGGGCATGCTCCAGCATGACGGCCAGGTCCTGCAGAAGCTAGAAGCGCTTGGTATTGAGGACGACACTGTGGTGGTCTACTCCACCGACAACGGCCCCGAACACTCTACGTGGCCGCACGGGTCCACCACGCCCTACCGCAGCGAGAAGATGACCACCTGGGAAGGTGGCCTGCGCGTGCCTATGATGGTGCGTTGGCGTGGTCGCATCGCCGCACGCACCGAATTAAACGGCATCCACTGCGGCGAAGACGTCTTCGCCACGCTCGCCGCAATTGCCGGTTGCCCCAGCATCAAGGAGAGGCTCGCCGAAGGCGATCCGATTGGCAGCAACACACTCTACCGCAGCCATGTCGACGGATTGAATCAAATGGATTATTGGATCGGCCAGACAACCACGTCGGCACGAAACAGTTTCTTCTACTGTTCCGAGTCGCACCTGCAGGCGGTTCGTTGGAATCAATGGAAGATTCATTTCAGCTTGCGCGATGGATACTACGGCACCGTCAAACAGCTGGAGATTCCATGGCTTTTCAACGTCCGCCAGGATCCCTTCGAGAGCTATGAACAGGCGCCCGGCCCGCGTGCCGAGCAGTCCCAGCACAAGAGCGGCATCATGAACATCATGCTGCGCGAACTCGGGGAGCACTTGGAGACATTCAAAGCCTATGCGTCCCGCCAAGAGGCAACGACCCTCAACATCGACGAGATGATCAGCAGGACGGCACGAGCGAACGGCTCGCCTTAGCACTGCCTCTAGTTCGCTAAGTATCTGGAGCGGAATCCGCACCAGTAGCAAATTGCAAAGCGAGCACCCGCTGCTCCCGGATGAGCTTGCACGTACGCCCTTCGCGCCGCCGAAAACTCGGGGGCGCCGCGTGCGATGAGAGGAGCTATCTGGCGCGAACCAGGATCCGATCGGCAAAGGCCCGGACGGGGCGATGGCGCCCGGGCAGTGGCGTTACCTGCCGGCCGGCGGGAAGTGCTGAGCTCCGCGCGTCTTTTGCCACTGGATCCACGCGATCGCGGCGACGAAGAAGACGCTGCACAGGTAACTGCCTTCCGGCCCTTGCGCGCCACCGGTCAGCGTGTCGAGGCCTTGCGGGCGCAGCGCCACCAGCAGCGCCGGCAAGTGCGCATCCATGCCGGTGACGGGCAGTTCGAAGCCGGTCGCGAGCAACCAGTTCCACCCCGCGTGCCAGCCCATCACGCCCCAGATATTGCCGGTCCGCAGCGCCCAGGCGCAGGCGAACAGCGAGAACAGGAACGTGCTGAGCACGACCAGGGGCGGCTGGTGCGGACTGAAATGCAGGAAGCAGAAAACTTGCGACACCAGCAGCACTGCCACCGCGACATTGGTTTTGCGCGCCACCACCGACAGCATCCAGCCGCGGAAGATGACTTCTTCCACGCTCGCCTGGAACGTGAAACTCACTAGCAGCAGACCGATGTGCAGCAGACTGACGGGCGACCGCCAGGCCTGCCCCAAGCCCGCCGCCTGCATGCCGCCAGCCATCCAGATCGCCACTACGACCAGCGCGATCGTGCCGAATCCAACGGTCAGTCCGCGCACGAAGGTTTTCAACGGGGCCGGACCGGTCAGCCCGATACTCGCCAGCGAGCGCCCTTCGACGAAGCGTACCCATGCGAACACGGCCACCAGCGTCGGCGCGAAGGCGATCCACAGCAGCGCATGCAAGCCAGCGAGGCCGATCGGATCGCCGCCCGGCGTCGACCAATGCTGCGACTGCATCCATCCGTCCAGCGCGATCACCGGTACCGCGTTGAACAGGATCATCAGGATCGGCGTGAGCCAGGTCCAGGCCAGCCAGCCGCGGGCCGGATCGGGCGAATACAGGGCAACGGGGGTCATGCGGGGCTCCAGGTCGACGTGATCGCCGCGGCAAGTTGCCATCCGCGCGGGGGCGTGGCTACCCGTTTGCGACCAAGCCACAGAAGCCGCCGATGAATCGTCCGTTTCGCCGACGAAATGGTGCTGAGTCGTCGCCCGTGGTGTCCGCTCTGGGTGGCGGTTTCATCTGTTCGATGAAACACAGACAGCTGCCCAAGCGGCAGGCGTGTTGCGGATGAAGCGAATGGGCATTCGTAGGCGTCGTGACGAGAGCGCCGCCTGCACCGACGTAGGGGCACAATCCATCATGGGGCGGGCACCGCCTGAGGTGGTGGCGCAGATGTATCGGTGCCTTGGCGTCTCGCGCTCATCGTTTGGGGGCTATCAAGCGATGAGCGTTGGCAGAATGCCATAGCCCAGCCAACGTAGCGATGTCGTCGAGTGTCCCCAAGATGAGATCAATTCGGGTCAATACCTGAGTCGACACTTTTGGCCACGCCCCGACTTCCAGATTTAGATCGCGCCCCTTCCCACGTTGAGCTGCGGAAATTTCGCGAATGCGACAAAAATAAAGCCCATGATCACGCTCGCCTTTTCCGGAGAGGGGTCTAGGCCCGCTCCAATTCCCCCACCTTTCCGTATGGCGACTCACAATACCCATAGCAACCGCCGCCACCTGGTATCCAGCCTCCAATTCCGGCGGAACCACTGCCGCCTACGGAACCAGTCCCGCCAGCTACTTGACCGCTATTACCTGCTTCCTCTGCACTCTGGCCACAAGGCTTCTCGACGTAGACCATTGCTCGCCCTGTCATCATCATGAGCTTGGTGGTGTAGGAGACCTGGCCCTTGAAGTAATTGGCGCGCCATGCGGCGGAACCCATGACTTGCTCAGCGGCCGAATCAAACTTTTTATTGAATGCTGAACGTAGAGGATCTGCCGAGCCGGCCGCACGCTCCTTGGAAATGTCATCCAAGTTGACCTTCAATGGCGGCAGTGGAGGGATCGGAAGTTCAGTGCAAGCGATAGCCGTTCCAACGCCAGACGAAATTCTGAATCTAATTGGACGCCGCAGGGCGCATCTCCGGCCTATACGCCTGGCCTGTCTTTTTCTCATAAAGCGCGTCAAGCGTGCGACTCAACTTGAGGGCCTCCACCTCACCTTGCATGCGTTGCTCAACGGTAAGCGGTGTTCTGAACATCATCTCTCGACCAATTGCGAGTGACGTGTCACCCCTCATCTCCGCTACTCGCGCTATCGCGTAGCCAGTCACCACGTTGCCCTGTGTGCTCCCGGCGTAAAAAGAGGCGGCCGACTGAAGTGCAAAGAGATTTCCATCAGCGCCCGCTAGGAGAAGACGATCCAGAGCTTGAGTCTGAGGCAGCCTACGAGCGTCGTATAAAACCTGAGCAACCGGGTCACCGGACTGAGCCGCCTGCCAAAGAATTCCGTCTGATGCTCCGAAATAGGCTGCGTGTTGCTCCGCGTTGGGGAAGCCATGCGCATCAAGCCAGCGCTGCTCAGCATGGTTTGTTGCGCCCCAAGGGTCATCCTCGAATGCCATCCCGTTACGTGACTGCTTTGGCGTAGAGCCGGCCTCACTGGGACGACTGGTTGCAGGAGGAGTTCCGACTACAACCTTCATTGCGGAGGAACGCTCTTCAAATCCGGCCGTAGCAGGTTCCCGAGCTCCATCTTTCATTCCTCCGACGCTGGCATCAGGTGCCTTGCAAGCCGCGAAGGTCATGCCGATCAAGCCCCCTAGAAGGGGGGCAACAAACAACTTCATTGAACATCATCCTGACAAATTTAACGGCAGGATGTGCATCTACTGCTCTGACCAGCCGCCCCGCCATCCAAGCTTTCTTACCTTACAAATGGGTTCTATTTTTAGCAAGCTCGACCGCCGCTGAAGCTATGGCGATAGCGCCCATCAGGATTTTTGTAGTCACCAGCTTCGACAGCGATTTTGCGCCAGCTCCGCAGCCTTGCAAGTCCACGCGGCGACTTGCACTTGTGGCCAAGAGCGGACCGCCCCACCCCGCCGAACGGACCGCATGGGTGGACCAATTGCTAACATTGCCAGACACGTCTCATCGGAAGGTCACCGCCCGCATGCCTTTGCTCCTGGCGTTTCGCCGAGTCGCAACGCTGACGCTCGTGGCGTTGCCATTCTGCCCGTTGTCCACCCTGTCAGCGGCAGAGCGCGCTTCTGATACCAGCGCCTTCACCCACCCCATCAATACTGCGAAAGTCGCCCCATTGGTGGGTCTGGGCAGCAATGGCCTGCTGCGCTATGCCTTGTATTCCGAACGCGGCAGCGATCAGGCGCGCAACATCGTCCCGGACTTCTCCCGCGCCGGCTACCAAGGCGGCGGCGTCAGTCTGCCCGACCGCTCCAGCATCCCTGTCATTGCGGTACTCGAGCCAGGCACCGAAGATGACGACTACCCGCGCATCCAGGCAGCCATCGACACGGTCGCCGCCCGTGCGAAGGACAGCCGGGGGCTACGCGGCGCAGTCCTGCTGCGGCGCGGCCGCTATACGTTGAGCAGGACGCTCACCATCCAGGCCAGCGGCGTGGTGCTGCGCGGTGAAGGCCGAGGTGCAGACGGCACGGTGATCCGCTCCGAGGTCAGCGATCGGCAGGGCAAAATCCTTGAAGTGGGAACCAGCGAACCCGCGGCGCCCCGCCCCGCCCCGGACGCACGCCGGACCACCATCAACATGGACTACGTCCCGGTAGGGGCGATGCGGATCAAGGTAACGTCCGCAGCTGGCTATCACGTAGGCGACACCGTGACCATCGCGAGGGAGCCCAATGCGCGCTGGATCGGCCCCGAAGGCATCGATACCGCGCGATACCGGTGGACGCCCAGCGAATACGCCGTGTACAGCGAACGCGTCGTCACCGCGGTGGACCATGACACGATGACCCTTGATGCCCCGATCATGGATGCCATTCTGACGCGCTTTGGTGGCGGCAGCGTCTATCGCACAGATCCAAGCCGTATCTCCCAGGTCGGTGTTGAGGACCTTCGCCTCGAGGGTAATCCCGAGACCGGCACGGTCAACGGCGCCCCCGATTCGGGTCCGTTTACCGCGCTCCGCTTGGGCGCGACTTACAACTCATGGGTTCGCGATGTCACCGTGCGCTATGTGTCGCACGGATTCGTGACCCGTAACGGCGCGCAGTTCAATACTCTGCAGGACATTGCCTATCTCGACCCGAGGTACGGCGAGACCCAAGGTGCCCGCCGCTATGTATTCCTGTACGAGGGCAACTCGGCCTTCAATCTGATCCAGCGCTGCTACAACCAAGGCGGCAGGCATACCTTCGTCATCGGCGCACGGGTGCCCGGCCCCAACGTGTTTCTGGACTGCCTGGCCGTCGGCGACAGCAATGACAGTGGTCCACACCATCGCTGGTCCACGGGCACGCTGTACGACAACACCAAGGGATACATGCTGCGGGCACAGAACCGCCGGTACAGCGGAACGGGGCATGGGTGGGCGGGCGCGCAGCAGATGTTCTGGAACACCGAGCACGCTATCTACGTCGTCCAGGCACCGCCCTTCGCGATGAACTGGAGCGTGGGACAGGTTGGCACTATGGCACCTGGGAAATTCCCGCCTGAGGAGCCAGGCGGAATCGTACAATCGATGGGCCAGGTGGTGGCACCTCGCAGCCTGTATCTGCAGCAATTGCGGGATCGTCTGGGCGAGCAGGCGGTGATCAACGTCACCACTGAAGCGCAACGTGACGGACGCATCTGGGACATTCTTTCAGCGGGTGCGAGGGAATGATGCGCCGTCCCCTGAATGCTCTGCACGACACTGGATGCCACTACCCAACGTGATCCCTATCGCGTTGAGGCAACGCGCGGCGATTGACCGTGATGCCACCAACCGCAGCACTGCGGTGCCGCTGACGGCGGCGGGGAATCGGGAGTGCCCGGGGAAACCCCTAGCGGTGGCTGTTGGGCACACCACCCAGCCGCGCCAGCACGTCGTCCCGGCACGCATCCAGGATCTCGTCCGCCAGCGGCGAGTCGTCCGGGCAGGACCTGGACAACACCATCGCGCCGACAGCCTGGGCCATCAAGGCGATACGCCGCGCACGCGCCTGTTCGGACGTGGGGCCGTCTGACTGGCCTTCCGGGTAGTGGCGGGATACGCCCAGCTGCGCCTCGATACCTGCCGCGAAGGCCGCCTTGACCGGATCCGGCTGACGCGACGCGTCGGTGCACAGCGCTGACATGGTGCAACCCTGGCCTGGCGCGTCACGATGCTGCCGCGAAAGGTAGTGGCTCATGAAGCTCGCCAGGTCCATGTCGGCCGCGGCATCGGCCGATTTTTCCAGGCCGCAGCTCGCCGCCTCCGCCATCAGGTCGGCCTTGGAGCCGAAGTGCTTGTAGAAGCCGCCATGGGTAAAGCCAGCGGCCGCCATGAGGTCTGCCACGCCCACACCGTCGTAGCCCCGCTCCCTGAAAAGGGTGGAGGCGGTGTCGACGATGTGCGCCCGGTTGGCCTGCGCCTGTGCCTTGGTGACCTTCATGACTCGTTGTCTCTTGACGCTCTGCCGCGATAGGCCCGCAGTTTACCACGAATAGATGACCATCATCATCAAACCATTGACATCTAAGATTACGATCATCATCATTGCAGCACTTCCAGGCGCCGCCACTGCCGGCCCGCCCGCGCCGCCCCCTCAACGACCACGACCCCGCACCCGCCATGACGACCTCGACACTCTTCCAGCCCTACCCCCTTGGCCCGCTGACCCTGGCCAACCGCATCGTGATGGCACCGCTGACGCGCAACCGCGCCGGTGCCGGCCTGGTGCCCGGTCCGCTCGCCGCCACCTACTACGCCCAGCGCGCCTCGGCCGGCCTGATCATCACCGAGGCCACCCAGATCTCGGCGCAGGCCCAGGGCTACCAGGACACCCCGGGGCTGTACACCCAGGATCAGATCGATGGCTGGCGCAAGGTCACCGACGCCGTGCACGCGCGCGGCGGACGCATCTTCGTGCAGCTGTGGCACGTGGGCCGCATCTCCCACGTGGATCTGCAGCCCGGCAACGCCGCGCCCGTGTCCGCCTCGGCCATCCGTGCACAGACCAAGACCTTCGTCCACAACGGCTTTGTCGATGTGTCCGAGCCGCGTGCACTGGAGATCGACGAACTACCGGCCATCGTCAACGACTTCCGTCAGGCCGCCGCCAATGCGATCGCCGCCGGGTTCGACGGCGTGGAACTCCACGGTGCCAACGGCTACCTGCTCGAACAGTTCATCAAGGACGGCGCCAACCAGCGCACCGACGCCTACGGCGGCTCGATCGAAAACCGTGCGCGCCTCCTGCTGGAGGTCACGGCCGCCGTGGCAGCCGAGATCGGTGCCGATCGCACCGGCGTGCGCCTCTCGCCGGTCTCCCCGGCCAACGCCATCGCGACCATCAGCGATCCGCAGCCGCAGTACGACTACATCGTCGATCAGCTCAGCGCGCTGGGCATCGTCTACCTGCATGTGGTCGAAGGCGCGACGGGCGGCCCGCGCGATGTCGCCCCGTTCGACTTCGACGGCCTGCGCCGCCGTTTCACCGGCACCTACCTGGCCAACAACGGTTATGACCTGGAACTGGCTAACGCGCATCTGGCCAGTGGCAAGGCCCACCTGTTCGCCTTTGGCCGTGCCTTCATCAGCAATCCCGATCTGGTCGAACGCCTGAAGACCGGCGCGCCCTTGAACCCCCTGAACCCGGCCACGTTGTATGGCGGCGGCGCGGAGGGCTACACCGACTACCCCGCCCTGACCGACACGCTCGCGCAGTAACTCCGTCGCCATCGCCGCGCTGCATCCCCGTTGCCCCATTACATTTCAAGAGACACACCATGAGCCTGCTTCCTGCTGTCCTCATCACCGGCGCCTCCAGCGGCATCGGCACCGTTTACGCCGAACGTTTTGCCCGCCGCGGCCACGATCTGGTGCTGGTCGCGCGCGACACGGCGCGGCTGGACGCACTGGCCGCGCGCCTGCGCCACGACACCGGCGTTGCCATCGACGTACTTCCGGCCGACCTCACCCAGCGCGCCGACCTGGCCGCCGTTGAAACCCGCCTGCGCGACGATGCCCGCATCGGCATCCTGATCAACAACGCGGGCATCGCCCAATCCGGTGGCTTCACCGAGCAGTCGGCCGACAGCATCGAACAACTGATCACGCTGAACACCATCGCCCTGACCCGCCTTGCCGCTGCCGTTGCACCGCGGCTGGCCAGCGCCGGCGAAGGCGCGATCATCAACATTGGCTCGGTGGTTGGCCTGGCGCCGGAGTTCGGTATGTCCGTCTACGGTGCGACCAAGGCGTTCGTGCTGTTCCTGTCGCAGGGACTGAGCCTGGAGCTGTCGCCCAAGGGCGTCTATGTGCAGGCCGTGCTGCCCGCGGCGACACGCACCGAGATCTGGGAGCGGGCCGGGATCGACATCAACACGCTGTCGGAGGTAATGGATGTCGGCGAGCTGGTTGATGCGGCGCTGGTCGGCTTTGATCGCCGCGAGACCGTCACCATTCCACCGCTGCATGTGGCCGAACGCTGGGACACGCTGGATGCATCGCGTCAGGGCCTGCTCTCGGACATCCGGCAGGCGCATGCGGCGGAACGCTATCGCCCCACCGAGTGAAGCCCTGACCCCACAGGTACGCGACCATGACGCTTTCCAGCACGCTCCCCGAATCCAGGCACGGGTTCGAGAATGCACCAACCCGCTCGCTGGAGGTCGATGGCACCCGGTTCGCATACCGCGAACTGGGGCCACGGCACGGCATCCGGCTGGTCATGCTCAACCACTGGGGTGCGGTGCTCGACAACTTCGACCCGCGCATCGTGGATGGCCTGGCCAGCAGTCATCGCGTCATCGCCATCGACTACCGTGGCATTGGAGGATCAGGTGGTAAAGCACCGCTAACCGTCGCGGAAATGGCGCAGGACACGATTGCGCTGATTCGCACGATGGGCTTGGGCTGCGTCGATCTGCTCGGCTTTTCGCTCGGCGGCTTCGTCGCGCAGCAGGTGGTGCTGGACGCGCCCGACCTGGTGCGGCGGCTCATCCTGACCGGCACCGGGCCGGCGGGTGGCCGCGGTATCGACCGGGTGGGCCGCGTGTCCTGGCCCTTGATCCTCAAGGGCCTGCTGACGCGGCGCGATCCCAGGTACTACCTGTTCTTCACCGCCAGCGCCCGCAGCCGGCGGGCGGCCACCGCGTTCCTGCAACGATTGAAGGAACGCACGAATGATCGCGACAGGCCGGCCTCACCCGGGGCGTTCATGCGGCAACTGAAGGCGATCACCGCGTGGGGCAGGCAATCGCCCCAGGACCTGGGCGACATCCGCATCCCGGTACTGATCGCGAATGGGGACAGCGACATCATGGTCCCCACGCCCAACAGTGGCGATCTGGCGCACCGCATTCCCGATGCGACGCTGGTCCTCTACGACGACGCCGGTCATGGCGGGATATTCCAGTATCACGCAGAGTTTGTACGGGACGCGCTGGCGTTCCTCGATAACTGATGCACCCACCCCCCCCCCTGCCCCGCAGCCCGACGGCATCCCTCAACCAGAGACACACCGCCCATGAAAGCCTTCCTCATCGACCGTTATGGCAAAAAGGAGACCGGCGGCATCGGTGACGCGCCGCAGCCGCCCCTGCGCGATGACGATGTTCTCATCCGTGTGCACGCGGCCAGCGTGAATGCACTGGACACCAAAATCCGGACAGGCGAATTCAAGTTGATCCTGCCCTATCGCCTGCCGCTGGTTCTGGGCAACGATGTGGCTGGGACGGTGGAGCGTGTCGGTGCCGGCGTACGTCAGTTCAAACCGGGCGACGAAGTGTATGCACGCCCCGACGATGATCGCATCGGCACCTTCGCCGAGTTCATTGCCATCAAGGCAACCTCTGTCGCCCTCAAACCCGGCAACCTGGGCATGGTGGAGGCCGCCTCGCTGCCCCTGGTCGCACTGACCGCATGGCAGGCGCTGGTCGAAACCGCCCAGCTCAAACCAGGCCAGAAGGTCTTCATCCAGGCCGGCTCCGGCGGCGTCGGGACGGTGGCGATACAGCTGGCCAAACATCTGGGCGCTTTCGTTGCCACTACCACCAGCACGGCCAATGTCGGGTGGGTAAAGGCATTGGGGGCGGATGTCGTCATCGATTACAAGCAGCAGGATTTCGCCACCGAACTGGCTGATTACGATGTGGTGCTCAACAGCCTCGGCAAAGATGAGCTGACCCGCTCGCTGAAGATTCTCAAGCCGGGCGGGCATCTCATCTCCATCTCCGGGCCGCCCACGCCCACCTTTGCCACGGCGCGCGGGCTGGCTTGGCCACTCAAGCAGGTGATGCGCCTGCTCAGTCATGGCATCCGCAGCAAGGCCGAGCAGAAGGGCGTGACCTACACGTTCGTGTTCATGCGGGCCAGTGGGCAGCAGTTGGGCGAGATCACCTCGCTGGTGGAGGTCGGTGCGATCCGTCCGGTCATCGACAGGGTCTTCCCGTTCCAGGAGACCCAGAGCGCCTTGGCCCATGTCGAGAGTGGCCGGGCCAAGGGCAAGGTGGTGGTGGAGATGCGGTAGGTCGCAGGCGATCCAGAACCTCTTCTACCTGCGGTTAGCACCTTCCTTCAGGCTCGTCAGACGCCAGCCGTCAGAGTCCTTCTCCAGTTGCCAGCCCTCGCTGAGAGCGAGGGTCCAGCCTGGTCCTGTCCAGTTCGAAGCACCACCAGCAAGCGCGCCGCCGCCCAGGGTCACAAGCGTCCAGTCTTTCGACAGCAACGCACCAGATTCCGCCGTCAGCTCGCCCCATTCGTCGCGCACCGTCAGCGGCGTATAGACGGTTCCCGATTCGCCCAGCGGAAAGAGCGTGCGAGGATCGAACGACGCGGAGGGCTTGCTCAGTGGCAGGCGAACTGCATCACTTCCGAGGAACCGTTCCCGATACACGGCACTGCGCTGCGCCCGGATCGCTGCGCGCTCCTGCTCCTGGGCACGCACCTCCTCCATCCCATAACGGCGACCGACACGTTCCGCGCCGGTCGCGGTGATCGGAGTGCCCAGGTATTTGGCCAGCAGGCCAGGCAGGTCAGAGGCAGGCGACAGGCCGTTGCGCCAGTGCGGCGACCACCGATCCAGCAACATCGCGTACGCCGGCCCGGTCACGTAGGCTGCCGAGCGTACGAAGCTTGGTGAGGCATCCGCCGCAGCCAGAGACTCCACCAACGCCGGCACCACGTTCCCCCCGTTGGCAGCAGCCGCGACCCGGCGGCCTGTGTATTCGGCAAGGCCCTCATTGCGCTCAACCCTCGCCTCTTCCGCCAGCAAGCGGGCGCCCGATGCCGAGCCCGCCGAACGAAGTGCGCGGAATCGCAGCGCTGCGGCGACATGCGGCCGGGCATCACGATCATCGTTGGCGGACAGTGCCTTCGCCAACGCACGCATCTCCAACCTCAGCGCCATTCGGCCAAGCTCACCATCAAGATGCGCTGTGTCGCCTTCGGAAGCCGAAAGACCAAGCACGGCCTGCACGCAGTGCCATTGCTCATGCCAGAACAGCGTCGCGAGTACGTCGTTGTCTGTGGGCAGCGGCAGCATCAACAGGACGTTGGCGGCGCCGTCGATATCAATGCATGTATTCGCAGGCGGCTGGTCCTTCCGCAGAGCAATAGACTCCACATCCCCCGTGGCGACGTTTCGACGCCAACTCGTTCCGGTAGCGCGGTCATGCAGCACCACAGGGGCATCCATCCGAACTCCCCAGAGTGCCTCTGCTGCCTGCTTCGACGCGGGCATCTGCGCAATCGTCGTCACGCGTTGCAGCGCCTCTTCCAGCCCAGACGGCTGCGCCGCTCCCGCTGCCGCAAATGGAATCATGCCAGTAACGGCAATCGCAACGCTACGAAACTTGACTATAGACATCCGTGTCATCTCAGGCGCGTCTCCTTGACGGTGGGAAACCGGACATGATCCGCGACACGGAAAAGGTCTGCTTCGGACAGTTGCATGCCAGGTTCCGCCGATTCTAGTCTTCGCGGCGCTTGAAGGTGTAGGGGCGCGGTCTCCGTGTGGAAGTTCCGCCCGAGAGGTAGCCTCGGCTTGTAGCGGCGCGCTCCTGCTGGCCGAAGCCGGGTTGCTCGATGGCCGTGAAGCGACGCCCGCTTGGAGCGATGTCCGAGAACTGCGCGAACGCTATCCCAGGGTGCGTGTACAAGCCGACGCCATCTATACCCACGACGGCCGCGTGTGGACCTCGGCGGGAATCACTGCGGGAATGAACATGGCCCTGGCCTTGGTCGCAGAGGACCATGGGGCATCGCTTGCACTCAACGTGGCAAAGCGGATGGTCATGGCCAACAAGCGCTCTGGCGGGCAAAGCCAGTTCAGCAGACAGCTTCAGTCACTGGATCTGCCTGACCAGTTCCAGCAGCTGGAGTACTGGATGCGCGACAACCTGCATCAGGGTTTGAGTGTGGACGAGCTTTAGCAATGCCTCCACATGAGTCCCAGGCAATTCAACCCTGCACTTCCAGGTGACCACGGGACCCGGGATCATGAGCAGCGAAGGGTTGCCGTTTGTGCTTGATCAGTTCCGTGCCAAAGGACCTTCGGGCGCATGAGCGTCAGACACAGTGAGTTTCCGTTGGCCGAGAGTGAGTTGGAACTTTGATGGTGGGATAGTGGCCGATCATAAGGATAGACGACGGTCGATCTCCGCAACCCGGAATGATCAACCGTCGCCCAGCAGACGGCCCCCGCTCTGCTCCGATCAGCGCCAGCCGCGGTTGTGGTTGCGGCGTTCATGGTCCCAGCGACGCTGGTCATGACGACGATCGTGGCGGCTGGTGCGCTCGTAACGATGGTCGCGGTCATAGCGGCGATCGCGATCATGGCGATAGTCGCGGTTGTCGCGGCGATCCTTGGTGGTCACATTGCCGATCGCGCCGCCGGCCACAGCGCCGCCAGCGGTCATCATCGGGTCGCCGTTGGACAGCACGTGCCCCGCAACGCCACCCACGACGGCACCGACCAGTGTGTTCCTGTCCTTGCGCGACAGCGCGGAGGCATCGCCTGCGGCGATGACGCCAGCGGTCAGAGCCAATGCCATGGCCAGGCCACGGAAGCTGAAAGCGGTTGAGGTGAGCATCGTTGGATCCTCCAAACGTATCGGTGTGTAAACGAATCTGGTGGCCGAAGATTGCCGGAACATTGCGTACCCTCCACTGAACCGCCCCCTGTTCAGGTTGGAGTCCGGCCGGTCGATGCGAACGCCATCCGGACGTTACTTCCGGCATTCGCAGGATGAGTCGGTAAAGCCGCATCGTCACGCTCCGTCTACCGATGAGTCAGTCGCCCATGCTTCGCGCCGCGCTATATGTTGTGTTGCTGGTCGCCCTGCCCTCACTGGTCCATGCAAGAATCCAGGCTTCTGCCGTGTCGTGCGACGATGCGGCGCCGTCGCCGCAGCTGCGCGACTCGCGCTGCATGACCGTGCAGGTACCCCTGCGGCATGCCGAACCGGACGGCGAAACGATCTCGTTGTTCATTCGTCGCGTTCCGGCAGCGACCGATCTTGCAAGACGAGGAGAGGTCTGGTTGCTGTCCGGCGGTCCCGGCGAAGCCGGCGCCTCGCTGTATCCGATGCTGTCTACCTACCAGCGCGCGTTCCCGGGCTTCGACCTGGTGATTGCCGATCACCGCGGCACTGGACGCTCATCGCGGATCTGCCCGGTTCAAGAGGCACCCGACAGCCCAGACGGTGTGGGGCTTGCCGGGACCGAATGGGGGCCGTGCATCGGGGCAATGTACGCCAACCCCACGCGGACCATGGCGTTTTCCATCACCGAAGCCGCGCAGGACCTTGGTCTTCTGATCACAAGCCAACGCGGCAGCGGCGAGTTGCTGGTATATGGCGTTTCCTACGGCACCCAGCTCGCGCTGCGGGCGTTGCAGGTCGCACCCTTTCCGCTGGACGGACTCATTCTGGACGGCTTGGTGCCACCCGAGGCAACCCAGCAGTGGGACCTGAGCCGGCGCACGGCACTGGTGGACGAAGTCGGCCGTCAGGTGCTGCGCAGCCCTGATGTGGCGGCGTACTCGCAACTGCTTGCGTCTGGACCTGATGCGTCGTGGCGTAAGCAGGTGCCCGGCGGCGACCTGCGCCGGTTCTATGGCGCGCTGCTGAGCTTCCCGGCGCTGCGCGATCGTATTCCACAGATGACGCGGGACCTCTCCCGCGGCGATGCCCGCTCGCTGGAGCGCACAGTGACCGACTGGAATGCCGCATTGGCGCAGCTCGGACAAAGCGGGGACAACCGCCCTGCCCTGCCCCTGGTGATGCTGATCGCCGCATCGGAAAACAATGCGCGCCCGGACCTGACCAAGGCCACGGTGGAGGCCGAGGAAAAGGGGAAACTGTTCGTCAGTCCGATTCCTGGATTGTTGGTCGACAGCCCGGTGCCGCGCTATCCGCGCGACGCGTGGTTCGGCAAAACGCCAACCGGCCTGCCAAAAACGCTGGTGGTGCACGGCACACTGGATCCGAACACGGCTTACGCTGGTGCCCGCGAGCATGCCGCCGAGCTCGCCAGGACCACGGCACTGACATTCCACACAGTAGACGGTGGCGCGCACCTGCTGGCGTTGGTTGCGCCATCCTGCTTCGCCAACGCGGCGCGGGCCTTCGTTGAAGGGCGCAAGGTGTCCCAGCGGTGCACAGAACCGAAGGAGCCCTGATCTTGGTCGAACGGCTTGGCGCCAGCGCAACCGCTGTTCCAGGCAGCATCGCGCGCGAAAAGATGACTTCACACCGGCATTTGCTATGGTGCCCACCGACAGTCCCCTCTTACTTGGAATTCCATGCCCCGCAAGCCCTCCACCGCCTCCTCCGCATCAACGATGAACGCCACCTTGGCAGCTGCGGTCGCGCGATCGGGAATGGATGAAAGCGCGCTGCTGCGGGCCGCCACGAAGGAGGCGTTCGAGCGCGCACTCGTGCTGCTTACCGCCTCCTACGCCGATTTCAGCCCGGAACAACAGCGCAGGATCCGGGCAGCGGTGGGCAGCGAGGGATCGGCCAGCGCCATTGCACGCGCCAAGCCAGCGAAAGTCCCCCGCGAAGCGCTGCCGCCCCGCTTCTGGCTGCCGCACAGCGGTGCCACCTGGTCCGGCCGCGGGCGCATCCCCGGTGCCTTCCTCGCCTGGGAGGGCACCGTGGCACATACCGAATGGAAGAAAACACACCCGGATCAGCGCTTCCCGTCCTACCCGGGCTGAGCAGGCACTGCGTTTCGCGACGCAGGGCGATTGATCCAAGCGACTATGATGGTCGCCATTGAACGAAGCAGTGGTTGCACATGAGTCGCGGAATCAAGATGCGCAAGGCCGTGGGAACGCACGGCACCCTGCACCGGTTGGCCGACCTGCAGAAGCGCCATGACGCGCAGCAGACCCTGCCCACGTTGCTCTGCGATGGCTGCGCCGTGCCGGTCCGATTCGTCCCCGCGCACGACAGGAGCGGTGCCGACGGCGCCTTTCCCGCCTCGGTTCCTGCGTACATCGCGTTGAACAAGGGGGCTGAGCACCTGCCAGGGTGCCGCTACAACGCCCCCTCACATCTCCAGACCCTGCTCGCCAGCGGAACCGATCCCGAGTTCCTGCCCGCCTTGGGTGATGGCGCGTATGAGCTGCGCCTGTTGATTCTCCAGCAGGCCCTGAAGCGCCGCAGCGCCGGATCGACCCTGCTCCCGGCCGACGCGCCACTCGACGGTTACCTGCGCACCCTCACCGACCTGCTGATCCTGCAGGCGATGTGCGAGGACGACGCGCTGCTGACCTCGCAATTGACCCTGCGCCTGGGCAAGAAGCGGGTCGACTGGGCGAATTTCCTTTACGGCCAGGACCGCTACGACGAAGCATGGGAACGGCTGGGCACGGCATCCAGCGAGCTGCCGCTGGCGCTGTTCGGGACGGTGCGGTCACATCGCACGCCGCAGCCCGGTGATCCCCATGGCGTCACCTTCCTCAACTGTGCTCCGAAGTATCAGCAGACCGGCGTGACCGACCGCAGGGACTTCTACGAAGTGAGCGTCGGGCACGCCGATGCGGCATGGCTGAAGTCCTACCCGGTGGGCGCGGCGATCGTGATGTTCGGGCTGTGGCGCCAGGGCAGAAGCAACACCGCCTCACGGCCGCACCCGACCGACCCGCGCCGGACCATCACCAGCATCACCCACAAGGTGGCACTGCGGCCGGTGGTTGCTGGACAATTGGTCTTGGTGGAATGACCGGTTCGTTGGCGCCCGCCTGGTTGCCAACGTGTTCCATGGATGACATCGCTATAAGGAGATAGCAGTCGATGAAGAAGAAGCACTACTGGTTTGTCGCGCGGTCCCATGGCTGGGGATGGGGCCTTCCGTGCGCCTGGCAGGGATGGGTGGTTTACGCCATCGCGTTCGCCCTTCTGGCGGCCGGGCCGTTCGTGTTCTCGCCCTTCAAAGAACCGGTGGTATTCCAGGTTTGCACGTGGACGGTGGTGGTAGCGCTCGTCCTGATCTGCTGGAAGAAAGGGGAACCGCCGAGCTGGCGCTGATAAAGGGGACACACAGCAAACGTATCGTTACATTTCAAATGCGAATGGTTCGTGATACTATTGTTAAGAGTTGTTGAAATTCCCCACACGGACGTCCCCAAGCCATCGCCAGCGGACCCCTCTTTCCCAGGAGTACTGCGTCGATGTTGTCCCCCTCTCCCCGTTCCCGTCGTTCCGTTGCCACCCTGACTGTCGCCATTGGCCTTGCCCTGGCGAGCCAAGCGCATGCAGATGCCTCCGCAGATGCCGCCTCGGCCAAGCAGATGGACACGGTCGTCGTTACTGCCACCGGCGCCCAGCAGTGGATCAAGGACGCGCCGGCCAGCATCAGCGTGATTACCCGCGAGGAGATCGAACGCAAGCCGGTCAGCAGCATCGGCCAACTGCTGAGCACCGTTCCCGGCGTCACCGGCGGCTATGCGCTGTCGGGTGCGCAGTCCAAGATCCGCCTGCGCGGCCTGCCCGAGCAGTACACCCTGATCCTCATCGACGGCCGCCGCCAGGGCAATTCCTCGGGCGTGAACTACCGCGATGATCTGGGTCCTCAGGATCTGAACTGGCTTTCACCGGACATGATCGAGCGCATCGAGGTGGTCCGCGGGCCGATGTCCTCGCTGTACGGTTCCGACGCCATGGGCGGCGTGATCAACATCATCACCCGCAAGATCGCCAACGAATGGGGCGGCTCGGTCACGTTCAACTACAGCAAGCCCGATTCCCCTACCCGCGGTGATACCACCCAGATGGGCGCGCTGTTCAGTGGCCCGCTGACCGAGAACCTGGGCCTGCGTGTCGGCGCTAATGTCACCAACCGCGAATCGGATACCGGCCGCCGGCAGACGCCCGGCAACAAGGCCGAGAACGCCAACGCCCTGCTGAACTGGCGCGTCAACGATGACCACACCGTGGGCGTTGAAGCCTCGCGTGGCGAGCAGCGCAACAGCGGTGCCGGCGCGGTCGGTGCGTGGGGCCTGTCCAAGCTGGTGCAGACCGGCTACGTGGTCATGCACGATGGTCGCTACGGCGATGCCGCCACGTCCAAGACAACGCTGGTGCAGAACGACTACGAAGACAAGGGCAGCGCCGTCGGCAACCACTCCAAGGAGACGGTGTTCGATACCGCGTTCACCCGCAGCTTCCACTGGGGCTTCGAGCAGAGCTTGAACGTGGGCGGCCAGTGGAAGCGCGAAGAGCTGAAGAACACCGACACCATCGGCACCGTGCCGGTGACCTGGACCGGCACTGGGCGCATCAGCCCGGTCAGCGAAGCCGACTCCTGGGCGCTGTTCGCCGAAGACCACATCACCCTGCACGAGCGTTTCATCCTCACCGTGGGCCTGCGCTGGGACAACACCGACAACTACGACGACAACCTCAGCCCGCGCGTCTACGGCGTCTGGCACCCGTCCGATGACTGGACCGTGCGCGGCGGTGTCTCGCAGGGCTTCCGTGCGCCCACGCTGAAGCAGGGCACGGCCGGCGCGGCTACGCAGTCCGGTGGCAACGGCTGCACCGCGTTGACCGTGGAAGGCTGGACCAACCGCTCGGTCAGCGCCGATGGCACCACCGGCTGCTACATGGCCGGCAATCCGAACCTGGAACCGGAAACCAGCACCAACTACGAGCTGGGCGTCGGCTTCGACAAAAACGGCTGGTCAGCCTCGGCCACCTACTTCCTCACCGATTTCGATGACAAGATCCAGCAGGTTCCGCTGCGCGAGATTCCCGGCCAGACGACCAGCTTCGTCAACGGGTTCTGGTGGACCGTCGCGCAGAACATCCAGAAGGCCCGCACCCGCGGCGTGGAAGCCAGCGTCACCGTGCCCCTGCATGAGCGACTGAACTGGATCACCAACGCCACGCGCATGCTGGAATCGAAGAACCGCACCACGGGCGCCAGCCTGCTGGTGGTGCCCAAGCTGACCGCCAACACCTCGCTGGACTGGCAGGTCACCGATACGTGGTCGCTCAACCTGAGCGCGCAGCACATCGGCGAGCAGCTGGTGTCCTCCACCAGCGCGACGTTCGCCAAGGCGTACACCACCTGGGACCTGGTCACCGGCTATGACGTCAACGAGCATCTGACCGTGCGCGCGGGCGTCCTCAACCTGGGCGATGTCTCCACCATCGAGGAAGGCAACAACTACGACGGGGGTGCGCGCACCTTCTTCGTGGGTGCCACGGCGCGGTTCTGACCGCGCCGGGTCGAGTGCAGACCTTAAGCAACCCAGGGCGGCGCGGACTTAACCGCGCCGCCCTTCTGCGTTGTGGAGCAGCGCGTCGTTGCGCGCCACCGTCCATGCCCGCAACCCCGTTACGGCCAGACCGACGAACACCAGATACAGCACCGCGGTCACGTGCAGTGACTTGACCATGTACATGCCGACGTAGACGACGTCGACCAGGATCCACAGCCACCATGCGGCCGTGTGACGCCGCGCCTGCCACCACTGGGCGACCAGGCTCAGCGCAGCCAGCATTGCATCCAGCCACGGCAACGCTGCATTGGTAAGGAAGTGCATCGCCGCGCCGAGCGCAATCCCGAAGGCCACGCCGATGCCGAGGTCACGCCACATCGTCACCCGCGCCAGCGGCACGATCGCGACCCGGCCATCGTCCTCGACCTGGCCTCGCCAGCGCACCCAGCCGTACACCAGGAAGCCACCGAAGACGACCTGCAGCAGCGTGTCCGAGTACAGCCGTGCCTCGGCGAACACCAGCGCGTACAGCGCGACCGAGATCAGTCCGACCGGCCAGGCAATGGTGACCCGGCGCGTCATCAGCCACACGCCAAGCATGCTGACGATGGCGGCCGACCACTCCAGGATTGCCGGGTTCATAGTGCGAACGTGACCGACAGCCGGGCCTGACGCGGTGCGCCCGGGAACAGGTAGTAGTCGCCGGAACTGCTGCCGGTGTCACGCCAGTAGAAGCGGTTGAACAGGTTGTCCACCGAGAGGTTCCAGGTCACCGGATGCTCACCCAGCTGATGTCTGAAGCGCAGGCCGGCGTCGAACACGCTATACGCCGGTGCGCTCACGCGACCATCGGCAGTGGCCACGTTGGAGGCCGCGTAACGCCAACCGCCGGTCAGCCCCAGGCCGGTCACGAACGGCAGCTGGTACTCCGCATGCACGGTCGCGCGCGTCTTGGGCACGTTGATCAGCTGGTGGCCTTCGTAGTCTGGCGTGCCGGCATCGCGGGCGCGGGCGCGCAGCACACTGGCGCTGGCGGTCAGCGACAGGCGCTCGGTGAGCTGGCCCTGCGCGGTGAGCTCCAGCCCGGTATGCGTCTGCTGCCCCTCCTGGACGAAGCTGTAGCCGGCATCACTGCCGTCCGGCTTGGCGTACTGGAACGGCTGCGAAGTGCGGAACAGAGCGGCACCCAACGTCAGCGCATCGCTGGGCACGTACTTGACGCCTACTTCGGTCTGGCGCGACAGCACTGCAGGCAGGAACGTGCCTTCGTTGGAGGTCCAGAACGGCGCTTCCTGGCCGAGCGAAATCCCGCGCACGTAGCTCACATAGGCATTGACCTCATCGGTCGCCTTCCAGACCAGTGCGGTCTGCGGCAGGAAGCGCGACAGGCGGCTGTGGCGCTCGGGGTTGCCGCGCTTGTCATAGGCACGCTCGTCCAGGCGGACAAAACGCCCGCCGGCCAGCCACTGCCACTCGCCGAAGCTCATCCGGTCCAGTGCGAACACCGCGGTCTGCGCACTGTCCAGACGCCGCGCGGAGGGGCCCGGCATCAGCGGCGACGGTTCGAACTGCGGCACCTGCGCATCGTGGATGTTGGCGGTGCCCACGTACTCATTGACGTTGCGTCGCTTGTCCACGGTGCGCTCGAAACGGTCCGCACCCACACTCAGCTCGTGCCGGACATCGCCGGTGGCGAAACTGCCGCGCAGCTCGCCACGGAATTCCAGGTTGCGGCGGGTGTCGTCCGGGCTGCGGTAGTCGTAGATGTCGTAGTCGCCGTTGGGCGCGAAGTAGTTGCCCGGCACGCTGCCATCGGCACAGCCGGCGGCGTAGTAGCAGCCGTAGGCGAAGGCGACGTTGTCGTCGATCACCGAGCGGCTGTAGCTGGCCGACACCCGCGATTGCCACGTCGGGCTGAAGTCGTAGGTGTGCAGTGCAGTGAGGTTGGTGCTGTCGATGCCGACCGGCCGCTGCCAGGCCTGGTAGCCCAGCATGTGCTTGCGGTCCACGCCGCGCGGCAGCTCGGTGGCGCCCAGCAGCTGATAGCCCGAGGCCGAGCGCTGCGCGCTGGTCTGGTAGTTGGCATCCACCTCGAGCTTGCCGCGTTCGCCGATCAGCCAGTCGGTGGCCAGCGAGTAGAAGTTGCGGCGGCCATCGGCGTGGTCGATGTAGGAATCGCTGTCTTCCCAGGCGGCATTGAAGCGCACGCCGAAGCGAGGCGACAGCCAGTGGCCGACATCCACGGCGGTGTAGCGGGAGCCTTCCGAATCGGTGCCGAGGGTGACGTTGCGGACCTCGGCCGTACGCTTGCCCACGTAATTGATGATACCGCCGGGCGCCATGACGCCCGCGGCGAGACCCGCCTCACCCTTGAGGATCTCCACCGACTGGATGTTCTCCAGCGCCAGGCGCTGCTCGCCGGTGATGGCCAGCCCGTTGAAGCGGTAGCCGGTGCCGGTATCCAGCGGGAAGCCGCGGATCGCGATGTTCTGGTAGTAACCGACCGGCGCGTAGCTGTCGCCCAGCGAGGCATCGTTGCTGGCCAGTTCGGACAACGTGCGGACCTGGCGGCTGTCCAGCAGATCGCGATCCAGGACGTTCACCGAGGCCGGGGTGCTCTTCCAGTCACCCGCGCCGAAACTGCTGGTCTGCGTGGTGGTGGCCGCTGGCTGATGCGCCTGTACGCGCACGGCGGCAAGCTCGGTCGGGTTGCGCTCGGGCGCGTCCGCGAGATCGTTGGCATGAAGTGGCAGCGCGGCGCAGAGGGCGGCGCAGAGGGCGGCGGACAACAGCGTGGGGCGGAAGCAACGGTTCATTCGATTCGTCATCAGCTGGGGGAGACGAAGCGAAGGCACGCACGCGCACCGACCCATCACGGCGGTATGCCTGCTGCTCAAAGCTCCCTACGCCGGTGCAAACCGGATCAGGTTCCAAGGGACTCTCTCAGCCTGGTTTCGCCAGGCACCCCCGCTTCTGTGACTATTTCACTACAAATGGTACGGATAAGCGAGCCTGTCGCTCAGGCAGCAGCGTGCAGCGCCTTCAGCAGGCCCTGCCCTACCGGGGTGCTGAACCAGTCAGCATGCCCGAGCAGGAAGGTGTGGTAGGCCACGTCGGCATTGGCCGGCGAGTGGGTCACGCGCTCGAAGTACTCCACTTCCGACAGCGCGAAGTCGAGCTGGACGATAGGGAGCAGGTCGGCCAGCAGGTGCACGCGCTCGGCAGACAGCGGCACGATCTCGCGGTAGCCGGCCAGCAGAGCCAGCGCGATATCCACGCGCACGGCCGCCTCGCCGCTTTCCAGCGCCAGCCAGGCCACCGCGTTGCGTTCAATGGCGGTGGCCAGGTCGAACAAGGCACTGGTCGGCGATGCCAGGCCGACATCGAGCACGGTATCCACCACGTATCGCTCGCCGTCCTGACGCCAGAGCAGGTTGGACACATGGAAATCGTTATGCGCCCAGAGGCGCGGCTCGGCCTGCAGGCGCTCAGCCAGCCCGGCGTGCCAGGGCAGCACCGCCCGCCGAAGATCGGCCTGCCAATCCTGGCGCGCGAGGTAGGCCGCCAGGCCCGGACGATCGCCGAGCCCGGCCTGCAGGGTGGCGATGGGATCGGCGGCGCGGAGCAGATCATCGCGCGCGACCAGCAGGTGGGTGCTGCGTTGGGGTGCGTCATAGCTGGCGGACGCGCTGTGCAGTCGCGCCAGCATCCGGCCCGCCTCGAGCGCCTGCGCGGTATCGCTCAGCAACGTCCAGGACGGCGCGTCGCGGTAGATGTCCTGGCCGCGGCCCACGGTATGCAGCTCGTAGGTCCAGCCACCGTGCTCGACCGCCGTTGCACCGTTCCGATCATGCAATACCTCGACCACAGGCACGCCCTGAGCGGCGAGGTGCTGGAGCAGGCGATGTTCTTCGATCAGTCCGGCCGCGCTGCGTACGCTGCCATGGTGACGCTTGACGAACACCCTGCCCTGTTCGCTCTCGACAATGGCGGCGGCGGACATCGGCCGCGGGCTGTGCCACAGCACCTGGCTCGCTCCGCCCAGCTGCGGAAACCGCTCACGCAGCCAGGTGATCTCCCGGTCGGTGATGGCGGGCCAATCGGCGGCCACCTCATCGTTGTTGAGGCCTTGGACGCGGTGGGGGCTGTTGCTCATGGGATGACGGGTCGATGACGGCGAGAGGCACGCTGTCACCAGACAGAGGGCGCGGCGAGGATACCAAGCCGGGCCCACCGAGGGGAGCCAACCACTCGGTCAGGGCGTGCCGTTGCCCTGCTTCGTGGCGGCCGGCTTGGCCGGCAGCAGCCGCGGCTGCTCGGCATACCAGTCGCGGGCGCCGGCAAGGTGCCACTTGCGCTGCTGGCCCTGCAGCTCGATGCCGGCGCCCAGCACGCCCCAGCGCAGGTAAAGATCGCCGCGGCGCTTGCCATGACTCAGATCCAGCCGCGCCTGCAGGGACAGCCGCTCGTTCTCGGCCTGCAGATCCTCCACGATCAGCTCGCCACTGCGCCAGCGCAGCTGCCCACTGGCCTGCACCTCCCCGGAATCCAGCATCCCGAGCACCCAGCGCGGGTATTCGCTGCGCTGGGCGAACACGCCGAGCAATGGCCCGGCATCGCGCAGGCGCAGGTCGGCCAGGCCATCCACCTGGAACGGCGCGGCCGCATCAATGTGGCCACTGCGGATCGCCACCTTGCCCCACCAACGCCCGTCACTTTTTTCATCCCCCACGTGGATGTTGCGCAGGTCCACCGTGGTGCCACCAAGATCAAACTGGCGGCTGTCGAAATCCGCACGCTGCAGGCGCGCCCGCAGTTGCGCATCGCCGCGCATCGCGATGCCCGCCACACTGAGCCGGGCCCCGGTGCCGCGTAGATCGGCACTGCCCTTGCCTACCCGACCGGAGGCATCCAGCGAGACATCACCGCTGAGCAGACCGGTCCCGCCGAGCAGGCGCACGTTGTCGTTGCCCAGATAGCGGTTGTAGGCGGTGAGGTCGGGCACCCGCGCATCGGTGAAACGCAGCTGGGCGCGCATGCCATCACTCAATTCCTTCAACCGTGCATCGCCGCGCAGGGTCAGCGCCAGCTGGCGCCCATCGAACAGCACCGCCTTCGGCGCATTGGTGGGCGCAGCCTGGAAGCGCGGGATCTGCACCTTCAGTTCCGCCTGCGGTGGTTCGCCCTCCACGATCCGGCCCTGTGCATGGGCGTCGCCGCGCATCCTGACCCCTGCAACCTCGGCCACGGCAGCCACCTGCGGGATATCCACCGTGCTGCCCGGCGCCAGTTGACCATCGGCGAGGATGACGTCTGCCTTGAGCAGCCCACCGCCATCAAGGTGGAACCACGGCTTTTTCACGAACAGATCGCTGATCCAGTTGAGCGACTGGAACTGCCAGGCGCCCTGCACTTTGCCAGACAGCCGTGGAAGCAGCTCGCCCGGCGCCTGGAACGGAATCTTCCGGCCGGTCACGCGCAGATCGGCATTGAGTTCGCTGCCCGTTTCCGGGTCACGCGGGAGCCGGGCCTGGACGCGCATGTCCTGCGCCACGTCCAGTTGCAGCGACAGCAGGCCACGGTCATCGGCGTGGACGCCGGCATGCAGGGGCAGCCGCCAGACCAGCCGGCTGCCCGGTCGCAGCGCGCCCTCTTCCAGGGTCACGTCCGCGGTGAGGCGGGCATTGGAGACCGCACTGCCCACTTTGACGTGCGGGCCACCGGTGTCGATGCGCAGGCCTTGGCTGCGGGCATCGATCTGCAGCTGCGCCCAGGTGATGCCAAGTTTCTGCAATCCCGGCGCGTCGTCACGATAGTGCCGCGGGAAGTGAAAGCGCGCGGCGATATGGGCATCGTCCAGCACGTTGACCCCGTCGAAACTGACCTGGGCATCATCGAAGCCCGCCGTGGAATCGAACAGCTCCGATGGCCCGCCCTTGAGTTGCTTGAGGAAACCGACATTGCCGCGCCCTTGGCCAACGATCAGCAGCTTGCCGAAGCGCCCACTGCGGATGGTGTCGCTGTGGATCGCATCGAACCGCAGCGTCCAGCCACGGTCACCCCGCGGCGGCGGGGGAATGGCCTTTTCGACCCGCTCGACCTCGGCTTCAACCCCCGTGGCATCAATGCGCGGAATGCGCACTTCCTTGCGCAACAGCGCCGGCAGATCGATCCAGGCACTCGCCCGGTCGGCACGGAACACATACTGCGTCCGATTGGCCTGGCCGCGCATGCGGATGTTCCAGACCACGGCCTGCCCGGGCATCAGGGTCAGCGCCGGCCCGGTCTGCATTGTGAACTTTTCAGGTTTGCGGTTGGTGACCGCATCGAACAGCGGCGTATTGAGGAACACATTGCCCGCCAGCAGGTACAGCGCGTAGAGCGCCAGCAGCGACAGCAACGCCACACGCCACGGCCGGGGCCAGCGCTGTACGCGCTCGGGAATCAGGGGCATGTGGGTCCGCAACAGGAAGCAGGATGACGGCCCACTATCGGCAAGACGCAGCCGTGACCGCGTGAAGGCGTGCTACGGAAGCTTCGCGATCACCTTGATCTCCACGTCGAATCCATACAGCCAGGTCACGCCGATACCGGTGAGCGTGGGATACGGTGCCTCGCCCCAGTACTCCGGAACGACGGCCCACACCCGCTCGAAGATCTGCTCGGGATTGACCAGGAACACGGTCACGTCGACGACATCATCGAACGTGCACCCGGCCGCGCCAAGCACCGCGTTGAGGTTGTCGAACGCACGCCGTACCTGCGCCTCCAGCTCGGGCTCGGGCGAACCGTCCTCGCGGCTGCCAACCTGCCCGGACACGAACAGGAAGCCATTGGACCGTACTGCCGGCGAGTAGCGGTTGCGCTCGTACAGGGCCTGGCGGCCCGGCGGAAAAACGACGTCACGTGTTGCCATGAACTACCTCTGCCCTGGGCCGATACCGGCCCATCTGGAATGAAAGGCCACAGTAGACCGCCGTGGGCACCGGATAAACGCGGTCCGCTGCCCAACATTGTTTGTAGAATCCAAACAATCAGCCCCCAGGGAATGCAGATGGACCGGTTCGACGCAATGCAGGCCTTCGCCCGGGTGGTGGAAACCGGCAGCTTCACCAAGGCCGCCGAAACGCTGCACATCAGCCGCACCACGGTCACGCAGCTGGTACAGCACCTGGAGGCCCGGCTGCGGGTGCGCCTGTTGAACCGCACCACCCGGCAGGTGAATGTCACCGCCGATGGCGCGGCCTACTATGCGCGGGTGATCCGGCTGCTGGCCGACATCGACGACGCTGAAACCAGCCTGTCCACTGCGGCTGCCGCGCCTCGCGGGCGCCTGCGGGTGGACGTGCCCGCCCCATTCGCACGGCGGGTGCTGGTGCCGGCCCTGCCCGACTTCCTTGCCCGCTATCCGGAGATCCAGCTCGATCTGGGCGTCAGCGATCGCCACGTGGACCTGATCGACGAGAACGTGGACTGCGTGATCCGGGGTGGACAAATCACCGATCAATCGCTGGTCGCCCGCCATATCGGCGATCTGCCGGCCGGCATCTACGCTTCGCCCGCCTACCTGCAGCAGGCGGGTATCCCTGCGCATCCGCAGGACCTGGAGCAGGCCCCGCACCGCGTGGTCGGCTACCTGCGCTCGCGCAGTGGCACGGTTCTGCCCTACACCCTCCAGCGCGGCGACGAACCGGTCACCGTGAAGGGGCACCACCTGCTCGCGGTCGATGATGGCAATGCGTATCTCGCCGCGGGCGTGGCGGGCCTGGGTGCGCTGTGGCTCCCGGACTACATGGCCGCCCCGCACGTGGCCGCCGGCGAACTGGTCCGGCTGTTCCCGGGGTGGCGCATCGATGCGATGCCGCTGCACCTTGCGTTCCCCCCGAACCGGCATGTCAGCGCCAAGCTGCGGGTCTTCATCGACTGGGTCGCGGCGCTGGTGGAGCAGCGCATGCCGCGTATGCCTCCGTAAGCGCGGACGGCGGACGGCACTCGCCGCGCCCCCCTGCTATCGGCCACGCGTTGGCGTCTGTGGCTCCAGCGCAACCGCACGATCATCGGGTGTTTTCTTCAGCGGCGCGATGACCAGTGTGTCGCCCCTGCACACATCCACATCGCGGTAGACCACCCGTCGTCCGTTGCGGAACGCGACACGAAGGTCGAACCGGCAGCCTTCGTCGGCCAAGCGGATCGTGGTGCTGCCGCCGCCACCCGCAAGAATATCGATCGACCGCGGCGCAAACGCTTCCGTGCCGGCTGGCGCGACATCGACGGTCACCACGCTGTCGTACGCCCGGTTGAGCAGACCCAAGTAACGCGCCTGTCCGCCGTGGGCGCTAGCGGCGAGCAGCAACGAAACGAGCAGAAGGGGGCGGATCAGGATCATGGCGGTGCTCCAGGCAGGTGATGGACACCCGCATCACGCGCCCGCCGGCCGGATCGGCCAACCGGTCCGGGACGAATCGTCGCCATGACCAGGCCAATCGTAATGGGCCGTCATGGCGCTTCCCGCCCTCCCGCCGCCTGCCTAAGATGAGCGTCGCCAGAGATGCCTGGCCCGGAATCGACCATGTACATTCGCCTTGGCAGCACCCGGATCCGCCTGTCCCGCTACCTCGCCCTGTGGACGGCGGTGGCCGTGGTGTTCGCCCTGCAGACCTCAATCAACGCCGGTCTACCGAACAGCCAACAACCCCTCTGGGACCTGCTGCGGTGGTCGCTGATCCAGTGGTACACGTGGGCTGCCCTGGCACCCACGGTCTTCCGCCTCGCCGAGCGCTTTCCGGTACGCGGCAGCGGGCGCCTGCACGGGCTCGGCGCACAGGCGGTGGCCAGCGTCGGCATGACGTTCATCGCCATGGTCGTGGGCGCGATGGTCTCCACCCTGTTCGAGCCGAGCGGTTTCTTCGAGCAGCTGGGCTACTTCCTGGAGCAGCACTTCGCCATCGGGCTGCTGACCTACTGGACCCTGTTCGCGATCCAGCAGGCCATCCATTTCCACGCCGAGAAGGCCCGCCGTGAACTGGAGGCGAGCCAGCTGGCCACCGAGCTGGCGCAGTCGCGTCTGCTCTCGTTGAAGTCCCAGCTGCAGCCGCACTTTCTGTTCAACACCCTGCACGCGATCATTACCCTGCTCGACGAGGACAAGGTCTCGGCCGAAGACATGCTGCTGCGCCTGAGCGACCTGCTGCGCGCGTTCCTGGAAGACTACGACGGGCAGGAAATCAGCCTGCGCCAGGAACTGGACCTGATCGAGCTGTACCTGGGCATCCAGCGCACCCGATTCAAGGATCGGCTCACCACCCGCACGTACATCGCTCCGGACACGCTGGACTGCGCGGTGCCCAGCCTGATCCTGCAGCCGCTGGTGGAGAACGCGCTGCGCCATGGCATCGGCCAGCGCGTGGGCAGCGACACGATCGAGATCGAGGCCCGCCGCGATGGCGGCACGCTGTGCATCGAAGTGCGCAACCGCAACAGCACCCTGTCGGCCGAACCGACCGCATCGGCCGGACACGGCATCGGCATGTCCAATACACGCCTGCGCCTGAAGGAACTGTACGGCGATGCCGCCGACGTCCGGCTGGACATGCTCTGGCCAGAGGGTGTCGCCTGCCGCGTCCGCGTGCCGTTCCGTGAACTGGACAGTGCCGACGAGGCACCCGAATTCACCCCGTGTACAACGCCGGGGATCGCGCCGGCATGAGCCTGACCGTGCTGGTGGTCGATGATGAGCCGATCGCCCGCCATGCGATCGTGCGGTTGCTGCGCGATGATCCCGAAATCGACATCGTCGGCGAATGCGGCGATGGCATCTCGGCGGTCGGCGCGATCCGCAGCCACTCACCGGACCTGGTGTTCCTGGACATCCAGATGCCCGCGATCAACGGCATGGACGTGGTGGCCACCCTCGGCGCGGCGCGAATGCCGGCCACCGTGTTCGTCACCGCATACGAGCAGTACGCAGTGAAGGCCTTCGAGGCCAATGCCGTGGATTATCTGGTCAAGCCGTTCAGCCGCGAGCGCTTTGCCGCCACGCTGCAGCGGGCGAAGGCGCGGCTGTCGGCGGCGAGCGGCGTGGGCGCACAGGCCTCGGCGCAGATCCTGCAGGCGCTGGATGCACTGCGCCAGCGGGACGAATACCTGCAGCGCATCCCGGTGCGGGTCGATGAGCATGTGGTGCTGGTGGCGGTGGAGGACATCGTCTGGATCAAGGCGGCACGCAACACGGTCGAGATCCACCTGGTCGACCGCATGCACGAGCTGCGCGAGACCATGACCACCCTCGCCGCCCGGCTGGATCCGCGGCATTTCGCGCGCGTGCATCGCTCGGCGATCGTCAACGTGCGCCGGGTCAAGGCGATCCATCCGTGGTTCAACGGCCACCACGTGGTGACCATGGACACCGGCCAGCAGCTGCGCATGAGCCGGTATCAGAACGAGGCGTTCCTCAAGCTGGTCTCCACGCGCAGCGAATGAGGCCGCCGAGCCAGGTCCGGCGGCCGCGTCAGCGCACCACGCGCTCGTCTGCCCGCAACGTCAGGACGTCGACTCCATCGGCAGTCACCAGCACCGTGTGCTCGGCCTGTGCCGAGAGCTTCCCGTCACGGGTGGTCACGGTCCAGCCGTCGTCGCTCATGTCGATGGCCGCGCGGCCCTGGTTGATCATCGGCTCGATGGTGAAGGTCATGCCCTCTTCCAGCTCCAGCCCGTCGCCGCGGCGCCCGTAATGCAGCACCTGCGGTTCTTCGTGCATCTCCTGGCCGATGCCATGGCCGCAGAATTCGCGGACGACGCTGTAGCCATGCGCCTTGGCATGCTGCTGGATCGCAAAACCGATGTCGCCCAGCGTCGCGCCCGGGCGCACCACGCCAATCCCCTTCCACATCGCCTCGCGGGTCACACGCACCAGCCGCTTGGCCGCGTAGTCCACCTCGCCGATCAGATAGGTCTTGCTGGAGTCGGCGATGTAACCGTCCTTCTCCAGGGTGATGTCCAGATTGACGATGCTGCCGCTGCGCAGGATCACATCCGGTGAGGGCACGCCATGGCAGACCACGTTGTCGATGGAGGAATTGAGCACGTAGGCAAAGCCGTACTGGCCTTTGCTCGCCGGGCGCGCGTGCAGCTGATCGACGATGAAACGCTCGACCCAGTCGTTCACCTGCAGCGTGCTCATTCCCTCCAGCGGCAGCTCGTCCAGCGCCTCGAACACCTGTGCAAGCAGGCGCCCCGATGCGCGCATCAGCGCCTGTTCTTCAACGGTCTTGATCATGCTTCGGCCACCCGCAACGCGCCCGGCTCGACCCCGGCGGCACGCAGTTCGCGGCTGACGATCTCCTGGTAGCTCATACCCGGATTCATTTCACACAGCATGCCGATCTTGATCCAGAAGCCCGCCTGGGCATTGATCGAGCGACCCGAGACGCCGCTGGCGCGGCGCAGGTTGTCGTGCAGTTCGTCGTCGATGTTGACGATGCCCATGGGCGAGCCTCAAAAAGTGGATATACACATCATATATGTTTCGTATATCACAGTAAAAGGCTCGCCCTGGAGTCGCTCAACGGGTGTAGGCCGTCGCCTCGATCTCAAACAGCATGCCGTCCAACGCCAGCCGCGGCACCGGGATCAGCGTGCAGGTCGGCGCACGGCCCAAGCGCCAGCGTCGGCCGATTTGTTCGGACAGGATGCCGAGTCGGTCCTGATCGTGATCGACCACCAGCACGGTGAGCTTGGCCACGTCGGCCAGGGTGGCACCGGCCGACGTCAGTGCAAGGCTGAGATTGTCCAGCGCTTGGGCGACCTGCGCATCGAAGCACGGCGGCAGCGCGCCATCGGCGGTTTCCCCGCCCTGCCCGGCGATGTGGATCACGCGGGCCGGCAGCCGCACCACCGCAACGTGGGAATAGCCGTTCGCGGTCGGGTCGTACAGCCCGGACGGATTAATGAACCCAAACAGGCCGGCAGGCGCAACAGGGGCATCGGTCAACATGGGGGGAGGCTTGGTCAAGGAATGAGTACGCAGTCTCTTGCCTCAACCCCGGTTGAGGTCAACGCAGGGCATTGCAACGCTGCGGTGCAGTCATGGATGATTCGTGCACTCCCGGCCATCCGGGCGGGTCGTACGTTCCTTCAAGCACGTTCACGAAGAACACCACCGGAGCTCAGGATGAGAATGGTCTGGACTGCACTGCTGTTGCTGGTCGCCCTTCCCTGCCTGGCCGGGCCGCAGAACCTCAAGGAAAGCGCCGCACTCAAGCCCGACGAAGGCCTGCTGATCACCACCAGCCACTGCCCGGAGAACACCTTCGGCATGCAGTTGTACGCGCCGGGCACTTCAGCCAAGGGGCTGATCGGCCCGTACCGTTTCAAGGGCGTGATCGTCTGCAACGAGCCCACCACGTCGTTGCGTATCAAGGCCGGGCGCTATTACATCGGACTGCTGTTTTACCGGCAAGGGCAGACTTTCGCCCTCGACGAGGCCGATGCCCCACGCATCACGATCGAAGCCGGCAAGGCCACCTACATAGGCGATGTGTACGTCGTGACGGGCGAGCCGAGCCAGCAGGACGCCCGCCGGGTGATGGTGCACAGCTTGGCATTCACCGACCGGCGCGATGACGCCCAAGCCGTGCTGGAGCGTGACTACCCCTGGCTGCTGCCGCGCTACCCGTTCGTGGTGTCTCTGCCGCAGAACGCAACCATCATCTCGACGTCCAGTGAGAGCCAGACGGCCCCACCTTGAGCGCTTGCGCGCCGAGTCAGGTCCAGGCCGGATCGGCCGTGAAATCGATGGTCAGCCAGAACTCGCTGCCGCGCGCATCCAATCGCTCGGCGATCTCGTCGCGCATCGCGTCCACGTTGCCGATGGTGCCGATCACCGTTTCCGGACGGGTCAGGATGTGGATTTCCACGAACCGCATGCGGCCCATCTTGGCCACGTGGCTGGTGAAGTCCAGATAGCCGTGCTCGGCGACGAAGTCCTTCATCACCGCCTGCACGCGCGCATCCAGCGTATCCGGCGCCACCTGCAGCACTTCGCGCATGGCCTTCCAGGCGCTGCGCAGCGGCACCGGCAGCACCGCGACACTGATTGCGGCCAGCACCAGTGGATCCAGATAAGGAATCCAGTGGGCGTGCTCGCCGCCGCGCAGCAGCAGCGCGATCGCGAACGCCAACACCACGGCCAGGCTCATCAGCCCGCTGAGCAGCCAGGCGCGCACGTCCAGCCACAGCAGCGCCGAATGCAGCTGCATCGCACGGGTACGCACGAACGCCGCCATGGCCAGGTTGCTCACACACAGTACGGCGGCCCACAGCAGCGCAGGCCCAGCCTTGACCTCATGACCCCCGGTGGTCAGCCCGATCACCGAGTTGGCCAACGCATAGATGCAGGCCAGCGACAGGATCGCCCCGCCAAGCGCCTCCACCATCGGCTCCAGGTGCCAGTACCCATACTGGAAGCGCGGGCTTTCTTCCCGCGCCACCAGCCGCAGCACCGACAGCGCCACCAGGGTCAGCGCCACATCCACCAGGCTGTAGACGCCGTCGAACAGGATGGCCTGCGATCCCACCAACAGGCCGCCGATGAAGCCGATGGCGCTGACCGCCATCGTCACCCCGATGGAGAATGTGAGGACCCGCTGCTCGCGTGCTGTATCCATCGCTGGCCGAAGGTCCTCCGCGCAGGCGTCAGACCTTCAGCACCTCCACCTTGTAGCTCGGCGCGTCGCCGTCGGTGTCGATGATAAGCCCGTGCACATCCGACTCGAAGCCCGGGAAGCGCGCGTTCTGCTCGCGGGCGATCCGCAGCGACTGGATGATCGGCTCATCGCTGGCGCCGAAGCGCTCACCCGGCATGATGGTCGGAATGCCCGGCGGATACGGCACCAGCATGGTGCCGGCGATACGACCGCTGAGCTGCTCGATATCGACCCGCTCGATCTGGCCGCGCACCAGGTGGTCGTAGGCCTCGGCCGGCGTCATTACCGGCTCGGGCAGATCCACGTACATCGCGCGCATCACCTGGGCCACGCCGAACTCATCGTTGAAGGCATGCAGCGCATCGCACAGATCGCGCAGGCCCCAGCCGGCGTAGGCGATCGGGAACTCGGCGGCGAGCTGCGGCAATGCGCGGGTCAACGGCGCGTTGCTGTCGTAGAGTTCCTTGAAGGCCATCAACTCGGTGACCAGGGTGCTCCACTTGCCCTTGGTGATGCCCATCGAGAACAGGAACAGCACCGAGTAAAGGTTGGTCTTCTCCACCGTGATGCCGCGGGTCCACAGGAACTTGCTCAGCACCGCGGCCGGGATGCCACGCTGGCCCATCCCGCCGTCCATCGACAGCCCGGGCGTGAGCAGGGTCACCTTGATCGGATCGATCAGCACGTAGTCATCGACCAGGCCATCAAAGCCGTGCCAGTGCGCGCCCGGCTGCAGGTACCACTCGCTGCGCTTGGCTACCATCGGGGCCGGCGCATCGCCCTTGGCCAGCGAGCGCTCCAGCTTGTCCGGCTGCCAGACGCTGAACCACCAATCGTCGCGCCCCAGATCCTCACGCACGTGCAGCATCGCGCGGCGGAAGGCGATCGCTTCGTCATGCATCTCCTGCACGAGCGATTCGCCTGCCGCGCCCTCCATCATCTTGGAGGCCACATCGCAGGCCGCGATCACCCCGTAATGCGGGCTGGTCGTGGTGTGCATCATGAAGGCTTCATTGAAGCGCTCGGCATCCAGCTCACGGGAGGCCGCATTGCGCACGTGGATCATCGAGGCCTGCGAGAAGGCGGCCAGCAGCTTGTGCGTGGAGTGCGTGGTGAAGATGATCGCATCCTGCTCGCGCGGCTTGCCCTTGGCCATGCCGTAATGGTTCTCGTAGAACGGATGGAAGGCGGCGTACGCGTACCAGGCTTCGTCGAAATGCAGGAAGTCCACCGCGCTGCCGATCTCCTCGGCGATCTTCTCGGCGTTGTAGCAGAGCCCGTCGTAGGTCGAGTTGGTCACCACCGCGATGCGCGGCTTGGACCCGGCCTTGTACGCCTTGCTGGCCAGCGGGTTGGCCGCGATCGCCTGCTGCAGCGACGCGGGGGTGAACTGATCCAGGCTGATCGGGCCGATGATGCCGTGCGCATTGCGGCTCGGGGTGAAGTACACCGGGATGCCCCCGGTCATGATCAGCGAGTGCAGCAGCGACTTGTGGCAGTTGCGGTCCACGAATACCACATCACCCCGCCCCACGGTCCCGTGCCAGACGATCTTGTTGGCAGTGGAGGTGCCGTTGGTTACGAAGAAGGTATGGTCGGCGCCGAAGTTGCGCGCCGCTTCGTTCTCAGCGTCCTTGATCGGGCCGGTGTGGTCGAGCAGCGACCCCAGCTCGGGCACCGAGATCGACAGATCGCTGCGCAGGGTGTTCTCGCCGTAGAACTGGTGGAACGCACGCCCGACCGGCGACTTGGTGAACGCAACGCCGCCGGCATGCCCCGGCGTGTGCCAGGAATAGTTGGACTCGGCCGCGTGGTGGATCAGGGCCTTGAAGAACGGTGGCAGCAGGTTCGCCATGTAGTCTTCGGCCGCCCGCATCACCTGGCGGGAAATGAAGCTCTTGGTGTCTTCGAACAGGAAGATGTAGCCGTGCACGAACTTGAGCAGCTTGCTCGGCACCTTCTCGATGGTACGCCGTTCGCCGTACAGGAAGACCGGCAGGTTGGCGCGGCGGGCTGTCTGCTCGCGCAGGAAGCCCAGCAACCGCTGGAACTGCTCGGGATTTTCCTCGGTGCCATCGATGGAGATCAGCACCGCCGAGGCCGCCACATAGGTGCGCGCGCCGGCCTGGGCATCGGCCAGGGTCAACCCGCACAGCACGCGCTGGTCGTTCTTGCGCAGCTCGTCCACCAGCGCACGGATCAGGATGCCGCCGATGCGCGGGGATTCGTAGTCGTCATCGATGACGATGATCGGATAATCAAGGGACTTGAAGTACACAGGGATTCTCCTGGGGCAGTATCACGAAAGCGTCGTGCGGACGGCGGCGTCAAGCGCGGGCAGCTGGCCGCGCTGGCGGCGACGCTCCTCGCTGAAGAACGGGTAGAACACCGTGATGAACAATACGAACAGGAAGGCGTACTGCACGATGTTGCCGGCCGAACCGAAGATCGCCCACAGGCAGTACACCACGGTGACACTGGTCAACAGCCAGAACGCACCGGTATGGACCAGCGTGTGCGAGCGCTCGACCACGAAGTAGCAGGCCACGCAGGAGTAGATGTACGGCAGCAGGGTCAGCACGACGGCCGCCGAGGTGATCACATCGAACTGGGCCGAGGCGGTCTCGGAGGTAGAGGTGACCAGCACCGCCAGGGTCATCAGCACCGCCACGATCAGCACGCCCTTGACCGGCACATCATCCTTGTTGGTCTTGCTGAAGATGCTCGGGAACAGGCCGTCATCCGAGGCCGCCTTGGCACTCTGCGCGGTCAGCAGGATCCAGCCGCCAAGCGAGCCGGCCGCACCGACGAAGGCGCACAGACTCACCAGTGCTCCACCCCAGCCACCCACTGCATTGGCGGCGGCCAGCGCGAACGGCGCATCGGAGACCTGCAGCTCGCCATTGGGCACCATGCCCATGATCACCGAGGAGCTGGCGATGTAGGCGATCGCGGCCAGGAACACGCCGGCCAGCGTCGCGCGGGCCACGTTCTTCTCGGGGTTCTCGACCACACCGGCGGTCACCGACGCCGATTCCACACCGATGAACGCCCACAAGGTGAGCGCGGCGGCACTGGAGATTGCGCCAAAGTTGGATTCCCCGGACACGTTGTAGGCGCCCTTGAAGATCGTCGGGTCGAAGAAGAACCAGCCAAAGATGGCGATGCCCAGGATGGGCACCAGCGCGAAGCTGGTGGTCACCGTCTGCAGCTTGCTGACGAACGACGGGCCGATGACGTTGGCGAAGCTCAGCGCCCACACCAGCGCCAGCACCGCGATGCAGCGCGGGAGTGGTTCGGACAGGATCGGGAAGAAGTAACTGAAGTAGCCCACCGCCGCGATCGGAATGGCGACATTGCCGATCCAGTTGGCGAACCAGTAGACGGCATTGGTCTGGAAGCCCATGTAGGGTCCGAACCAGTCACGCGCATGGGCATACGGTCCACCAGCCTTGGGCGCCAGCTTGCCGAGCTTGGCGAAGACAAAGGCCAGCAGCAATGCGCCGGCCGTGGTGATCAGCCAGCCCCAGATGGAGGCGGTGCCGATCTTGGCCAGGCTGGAGGGCAGCAGGAACACCCCCGACCCCATCATGTTGCCAGCCACCAGGAAGGTGGCGCCGACGACCCCGATCTTCTTTGCTTGTGCCATGACGCTTGCTCCTTTGCCAGGCCGGAACCCGGTCGTGCCGGGTGGAGGGAGTTACTTGATGAAGTTGTATTGCAGGCTGCCCTGCAGCCGCACCGTGTCGCCGCGCTGTCCACCTTGCTGCTCCAACTGCCCGTAAAGCAGCTCCATACCCATCGTCCATGAGGGCGCCGGGCTCCAGAGCAGGTTGAAGACGCCGTAGCGGCTCTGCCGGAAGGCATCGGCGGCCAACGCCTCGTTGCGCCCGCTGGTGAGCTGGCCGTAGATCAGGTTGGATCGCCACAGCGGCGACCAGTAATGCGTGTATCCAACGAAGCCGCCGTACAGCGACAGCGCCTGCAGACGGCCATCGGCGGTGACCACTGCATCCATGCCCGACCCGGTCAGGTCGGCCGTATAGCGCGCCAGCCCCTTGCCACCGAGCATGCCGAACAGCAGCAGGTCCTGTTCTCCCATCGCCGCCGAACCGCTGAGCTGCACGCCACCGGCAAAGCGCCGGCCATCGCCGGTATCGCCGTCGTAGCCCAGGCTGCGCGCGACCGCGCCCAGCTGCAGGTGACCCCAGTCGCGTTCCATGCGGGCGGTAACGGTGACATCCGGCAGTTGATCGACCGGCATGATCCCCGCGGCAGGGTTGCTCAACTGGGTATCCGGATCTTCGGCAGCCACGGTCAGCGTGTTGCCCTTGCCCATCGCGAAGCTATGGTGGATGCCGGCCACCAGCAGGTAGCCCGCCCCGCCCGGCCCGGCGAAATCCAGGGTGTCGGGCAGGCTGTCGGCGTCCATGAAGGTGGAATAGCCATAGCCGGCATAGGTATTGCCGAGTTGGCCGTAGGCATGGCGCAGGCGGAATTGATAGCTGTCACTGCTGCCGAAGAAATCGTTCTCCAGATAAAAGCGCAGGTTGCCGTGCGTGGTCGGGCGCCGCGCTTCGAAGCTGAAGCGGGTCTGCTTGGCATGCAGGGTGAAATTGGCGACATCGCGGTGCGTGCTGCCGACCGGAATGGACGAGGTGATGAACTGTTCCTGGTCGCCGGCCGCACGCGCATCAGTGATCGCATCAAGCTTGGCGTAGCCGCCGATGCGGATCAGGGTGTCGGTGTTGGGGATCGCGAAGAAGCCTTTCAGCTCGGGATCGGTCGGGCCGGCAGCGCTGTCCGGGCGGGATGCGGCGGTGGACGGATCAGCAACGGAGTCGCGTTGCGGGAGGATCGCCCGGCCCATGCCCGGCACCTGTGCCTGGGCGGTCGGCGGGGCTGGGGGTGCAGCGGGAAGATCGGTCGTGCCGGCTGCAACGGGTGCGCTGATGACGCCCCCGGTAGGCGGAGGCTTCCCGGATTCAATCGCCTGCAGCCGTTTTTCCATCTGGTCCAGCGTCAGCCGCAGCGTCTGGATATCGTGCCGCAACGATGCGGCCGAATCCTGCGCATGCGCCGGTACGGCAGCCAATGCTGCCGCGCACACGATCATCACTGCAGGCAGGCGCATCACCCCATCCTCCATGACCCGTAAACAGCCGGATGCACCCTCGCCAGCCGGCGTCGGTGACGTCGCGGGCGATGGGCACGCTCACACGGGATCCCCTCATCCCTGAGGGCAACACTGCCAGCGCAGCGCTGCCAGCGGCTTGAGTAACAAGCGGGAAGTGAGAACATCGTGAACGTTTGCAGGCAGTTTCCTGACTGAACGCTCCCGTTTTCGGGACGGACCGGGCATTTCAGCAGAGTGCGCATGGACACCAGCGTAGCCAGCCACGCGAAACCGACCTTGATTCAAATCAAAGTGAACACGCGCAGGCGCAGCCAGACCGTAACATCGCGCGCCGGGCAGGACCCGGCGCGAGAGGCAACGTTCGGAGGACGGCTCAGCGCGGGCCGAGCACCACCGTCATGTCATCGCCCTGCGGCATACCAGAACGGCGCTGCACCATTCCCTGGGCGTCCTTGAACAGGATGCCCGGAGTGCCCTGGAAGCCCAGTTCGATCATCAGCACCTGATTGGCATCGAGCTTGTTGGCCACCTCGGCGGTCAACGATGCCGCCGGCTTGATGCCACCGCGATCAAACAGCCGCTCATTCTCCAGCAGCGCAGCGCCGGGGTTGGGCGCAGTAAGAATGGCCGCCGCCTTGGCCGGGCTGTCTTCACGGATGACCCCAACCAGGACGTGGCGAAGCTGCACCTTGCCGGCATCCACCCACGGCCGAGCTGCTTCCCAGAAGCGATGACAGTAGGGGCAATTGGCATCGCTGAAGGTGTAGACCACGCGCGGGGCATCGGCGCGGCCATCGCGCACCCAGGCGCTCTCGTCGAGTTTCTTCCAGGTGCGCTCGGACATCGGCTTGGCCACCAGTTTTTCCAGCGGCGCCTCGCCCACGTCCTGGCCGTTGGCATCGAACAGGCTGCCGACCACGACGTGCTTGCCGTCTGCGGTCACATACGCCGCCGCCGGCTGCTGCCCGCCGACCATCCCGGCGAACCCACGCAGGCCACCGGGCGCATCGAACTCACCGATGACCTCAAACCCGTGTTTTTCGATGCCCTTCAGAACGGCCGGGCGATCAGCGGCGGCCGGCGCCGTTGTCGCATCACCAGCCTTGGGCGTCTGCGCCTGGCTGCAGCCGGCCAGTGCGATCAGCAACGCGGTGACCAGCGTGCGCGGGGAATTCAACGTCATGACAACTCCAGATTCAAAAGACAAACGACTCACGACTCACGACTCTTAGAGATCGTCGAGCTTGGATTGCAGGCCCGCGGCGGTCAGCTCGCCAAGGTGAAGGTGCTGCAGGCGGCCCTGCCCATCGAAGAACAGGGTAGTGGGATACGCGTGGACCTGCAGCTGCTCGGCGGTGAGCGCGTCTTCATCAAGCAGTACGTTGTGCAGCGCCAGCTGCTCGGCCGCCATGAACGCGTCGACCTCGTCGCGCGTTTCTCCTTGGTTGACGAAAAGGAATCCGACATCCGGGTGGCGCTGCTGCGCACGGGCGAGCACCGGCATTTCGCGGCGGCACGGGCCGCACCAGCTGGCCCAGAGATTGATCACCACCGGCTTGCCCTGCGTATCGTTCAGCGCGGTCGGGCGGCCGTCCAGCGAGCTCAGCGTGATCGCCGGCAACGTCACCCGTGATTGCTGAAGCCACCCAGCACCGGCCGACAGCACCGCCCAGCTCAGCAGACCCGCCAGCGCAGCGGCACCCACGCGACGGCGCAGTGCGGGCCAGCGACGCAGACGCCATGCGCCCCATCCCAACCCCACCAGCAGCGCCGGCCACAGAAGGAATCCACCATCGCCGATCCGCAGCATCGCCCAGGGATCGGCGGCATAGTCGCCAGCATGCCGGATCACAAAGCCGGCGCGTCCCGCCAGCAGGCCCAGCAGCAGCATGTCCACTACCACCGACCGAGGACGCGGCGCGCCTTCGGTTGCCGTCCCCCGCATGACGCTGGCCACCAGCATCGCGATACCAGTGGCCACCAATACCCACACCACCGCAAGCGGTACCGGGCCTGCACTACTGATCATTCGTCGTCTCCACCGTCGCCCAGGTTGTTTCCGGGCGACAGCTGCATTGCATCGGGCCCGCGGGCATGGTCACCGCAAGGCCCTGGGGGATCAAGCACGAAGACCTTGCACGATTCAGGCAGCCGAGCGGATCGGCTCCGCCACCCGCCCGGATGGGCCGCTGGTAGCACGCTCGCGGTGCTGCGCCGCCACCTGCCGCCGATAACGCGCCGGTGTCAGCCCGACGATGCGCAGGAACAACCGGCGGAACGCGCTCTGATCGGAGTAGCCCACGGCCCAGGCCACCTGATCGACTACACCGCCGCTTTGCAGCAGCAGCTGTGCCTTGGCGATGCGCAACCGCTGGCAGTACTCGATCGGGCGCATGCCGGTGGCTTTCAGGAAGCGCCGCTGCAGCGTGCGCGGTTCAAGCCCGGCCTGCGTGCAGATATCATCCAGGCCCACGCCACGGGCCGCGATGCCGTGCAGCCAGCGCTGCGCCTTGAGAATGCACCGGTCGCCATGCGCCAAGTTGGGACTGAAGCGCTCCAGATCGTCCAGCTCCGTCCGCGGAATCACCAGTTGCAGCTGCTGGATCACGGTGTTCATCACGCTTTGGCCGTAGACGCGGGCCAGAAGACGCAGGCTCAGGTACTTCCACGCCTCCTGCCCGGCGGCGGTGAGCAGATCGCCATCGTCGACCAGGGTGCGTTCGCTGGGCAGCCAACTCGGCACCATCGTGCGCAGTGCCGGGCAGCGTGCGGGATCGGGCACGCTTACCGAGCGTCCCGCCAACACGCCGGCGGCGGCCAGCAATAGACCCCCTTCGTCGCAGCCGGCAAGCAGGCTGCAGCCCTCATGGCATTCGCGCAGCCACGCCAGCAGGCGCTCATCGGGCGGCGCCATGGCCCAGCTGGACTCGCTGCCCGGGATCACGATGATCGTCGGCAGCGTATCGCCGAACAGCTCGGCACCGGCGACGCGCTGCATCCCGCGCGGCGAAATCGTCCAGCGGGTCACCAGCATGCGGGCACCCGTGCGCCGTCCTGCCGCGACGGTGCGATTGCAGCGCTGGGCCAGCTCGGACAGGATCGGCGCGGCAGCACGCAGGCTACCGGGAAACTCCACCACAGCCACTTCCATCAGAGTCGGGGTGCCCAGCCGACGATCGGGCTGGAGCGTAATACGGGGTGCATCCATGGCCAAACTCCTGAAACGTTGCCGCCGGGCGTGGTGGCCGGCGGGCCTGAGCGGTTCGTAAGATCGCCTGAGGCTACGACTCTCCCGGAAGGACAGCCATGCAACTAGTTGCAAATTTCACGTGGAGTGAATTTCCAGTGAGGTTTCAGCAAGGCTTGACTCTGGACCAGACTCCAGGGTTCACAATCACCCCATCATCCAGGAGGTGGTCATGAACATTGGACAGCTCGCACGCCAGGCCGGCGTACCTATCGATACCGTCCGCTACTACGAGCGGCAGCACCTGCTTCCCACGGCGCAACGCAGCGCGGGCGGCTACCGCGTCTTCAGCGTCAACGACCTCACCCGCCTGCAGTTCATCCGGCGGGCCAAGGCATTGGGCTTCACCCTGGAGGAAATCGGCGAACTGCTCGGCCTCAGCGATCAACGCGGCCAGGATATGGCCCAGGTCCGCGACAGCGCGGTGGTCAAACTCGCCGACATCGAAACACGCATCCGCGAACTCCAGCGGATGCACGCCGCGCTCAAGCAGTTGGTGGATGCGTGCCCGGGCCATGGCGATCTGCAGCAGTGCCCGATCCTCTCCGCACTGACGGAGACTCACTCATGAGCACACCGCACGCGCAGGGTGGCGGAAGTTGCTGCAGCGCCAAGGCAGGGAGCGGCGCCACTACCGTGAAGGATCCGGTCTGCGGCATGGATGTGGATCCCGCCACCTCCACCCATCACGCGCGGCATGACGGCAGCGACTTCCACTTCTGCAGCGACGGGTGCCGGCGCAGGTTCAGCGCCGATCCCAAGCGCTACCTGGATCCGTCCTCGCATGTGGCCGAGCCAGTGCCGGCGGGCACGCTGTATACCTGCCCGATGGACCCGGAGATCGTGCAGGAAGGCCCGGGCACCTGCCCGATCTGCGGCATGGCGCTGGAGCCGATGATGCCCAGCCTCGACGAGGGCGAAAACCCGGAACTCACCGATTTCCGCCGGCGTTTCTGGTGGAGCCTGCCGCTCAGCGTGGCCACGATGACGCTAGCCATGCTGGCGATGACGCCGCTGCTGCACGGCCTGTCGCCGGACCTGCGGGTGTGGATCGAGTTGGCGCTGGCTACTCCGGTGGTGCTGTGGGCCGGCTGGCCGTTCCTGCAGCGTTGGGCACAGTCGATCCGCAACCGCAGTCCGAACATGTGGACGCTGATCGGGACCGGTGTACTGGCCGCCTATGGCTACAGCGTGGTCGCCACGATCGCACCGGGTCTGTTCCCACCCTCGTTCCAGCAGCATGGGCATGTCGGGGTGTATTTCGAGGCGGCCGCCGTGATCATTTCGCTGACCCTGCTCGGCCAGCTGATGGAGCTGCGGGCGCGTGCCAAGACCTCGGCTGCGATCAAGGCACTGCTCGGTCTGGCGCCGAAAACCGCCCGCGTCCTGCGCGAGGATGGCCACGAAGAGGACGTGGACATCACCGCCCTGCAACCCGGCGATCGCCTGCGCGTACGGCCCGGTGAGAAAGTGCCGGTGGATGGCACGGTGCTGGAAGGCCGTTCCTCCATCGACGAATCGATGCTCACCGGCGAGCCCGTTCCGGTCGGCAAGGCCGTTGGTGACACGGTGATCGGCGCCACGCTCAACGGCACCGGCAGCCTGGTGATCCGTGCCGACCGGGTCGGCGATGACAGCATGCTGGCGCAGATCGTGCAGCTGGTGGCGCAGGCACAGCGCTCGCGTGCGCCGATGCAGCGCATGGCCGACACCGTCGCGTACTGGTTCGTCCTCGCCGTGCTTTCCGTTGCGTTGCTGACCTTCTTCGGCTGGGGTCTGTTCGGACCCGAACCGTCCTGGACGCACGCGGTGCTGAGCGCTGTGGCGGTGTTGATCATTGCCTGCCCCTGCGCACTGGGGCTGGCGACGCCGATGACGATCATGGTCGCCACCGGCCGCGCCGCGCAGCATGGCGTGTTGTTCCGCGACGCTGAGGCCATCGAAGCACTGCGCCAGATCGACACGCTGGTGGTCGACAAGACCGGCACGTTGACCGAAGGTCGGCCGGCATTCCGCGCAGTGCAGCCGGTTGCACCGTTCAGCGCCGAAGAGGTATTGCGCTGGGCGGCGAGCCTGGACCAAGGCAGCGAACACCCGCTGGCCGCGGCGATCGTTGCCGAGGCGCGTGCACGCGGTGTCACGCTGGCCAGCGTGGACGGGTTCGATTCCCTCACCGGCATGGGCGTACAGGGCGTGGTCGAGGGCAAGGCATTGTTGTTGGGCAACACGGCGCTGATGGATGAGCACGGCATTGCGCTGGATGCGCTGCAGGACGCTGCACAGCATCTGCGGGAAGCCGCCGCCAGTGTGATGTACCTCGCCGTGGACGGTCGGCTCGGTGGTCTGCTCGCTGTCGCCGATCCTATCAAGGCGTCCACCGCTGAAGCGATCGCGCAGCTGCATCGGGATGGCCTGCGCATCGTGATGGCGACCGGCGATGGCCTCGCCACGGCCAACGCGGTCGCCGCGGAGCTCGGCCTGGATGAGGTGCACGGTGAGATGCGCCCCGCCGACAAGGCCGCGCTGATCCGTTCGCTGCAGGCGCAGGGACGCAAGGTAGCGATGGCCGGCGATGGCATCAACGACGCACCGGCACTGGCGAGTGCGGATGTCGGTATCGCGATGGGCAGCGGCACCGACGTGGCGATGTCGAGCGCGCAGGTAACCTTGGTCAAGGGCGATCTGCGCGGCATCCTGCGTGCACGCCAGCTATCAACGGCGAGCGTGCGCAACATGCGCCAGAACCTGGGTTTTGCGTTCCTCTACAACGGGCTGGGCATCCCGGTTGCGGCCGGCGTGCTGTATCCGCTCGGCATCGCGCTGTCGCCGATGCTGGCCGCGGTTGCGATGAGCTTGAGTTCGGTATCGGTGATCAGCAACGCATTGCGTCTACGCCATCAACGATTGCCCAGCCGATGAGCGCGCATGCATGATGAACTTTCTTCACTTTTTCCTTGCCAATCCAAAACGTCGTCGCTATGATCTCGCTCCTCACGACGTGGGGCCATAGCTCAGCTGGGAGAGCGCCTGCATGGCATGCAGGAGGTCGGCGGTTCGATCCCGCCTGGCTCCACCAATCCGATCATTAGGCCGATCAGATTGCAGTGACAAAATTTAGAGTTTTCGTGCGTCCCCATCGTCTAGAGGCCTAGGACATCACCCTTTCACGGTGGCGACCGGGGTTCGAATCCCCGTGGGGACGCCAATTGCAACGCACTAAGCCCTGACTTCGGTCGGGGCTTTTTGTTTGTGACGCACCAATCCATGGTCGTCATTGGCGGCGTGTTTTTCTACGTGCCTGTCGATGCACTCGCCTGGGCAAACACCAGCCTCTGCCGTTGTGCGCCCGCGTGCCTTCTTTGTTCGTTATTTTAGAAAAAAGACTTGGCGAACGCTTCGCGGCCGCGTAGAATTCCGCCTCCAGCATCGTGGGGCCATAGCTCAGCTGGGAGAGCGCCTGCATGGCATGCAGGAGGTCGGCGGTTCGATCCCGCCTGGCTCCACCACTCCGGACCTTAGGCCGTTCGGGTGTGCTGAACAATTTGATGAGTTTATGCGTCCCCATCGTCTAGAGGCCTAGGACATCACCCTTTCACGGTGGCGACCGGGGTTCGAATCCCCGTGGGGACGCCACTCATCAGAAGAACACCGAGGCCCGGCATGCCGGGTCTTTTTGTTCACCGCCTACTCCAGTTGCGACGCGGATGCCTCAAAGGCTTCCACAAACGTGAACAGGCAGATATACTAGGCGGCTCGCGGTACAACGTGGGGCCATAGCTCAGCTGGGAGAGCGCCTGCATGGCATGCAGGAGGTCGGCGGTTCGATCCCGCCTGGCTCCACCACTTCTCCGGACACAGGCCGTCCGATAGAAGCCAAAATTCGGTTTA
>Ga0157371_10000210_pt1 | contig 84791 bp, 76 predicted proteins | sample C45metaG_FD_113462 | JGI IMG/M metagenome (GOLD analysis project Ga0157371, IMG submission 113462) | Corn rhizosphere microbial communities from Kellogg Biological Station, Michigan, USA - C4-5 metaG | ecosystem: Host-associated > Plants > Roots > Rhizosphere > Soil | place: USA: Michigan...
AAACTTCCGGACCGACCCTGCCTCGGGCCTGCAGTTCCACGAGCAGGGCGAGAAGCTGATTCGCTGGAACGCCGTCGCCGGCGTCGTGTCGCTGCTGGTCGGCGGCGTGCTGGCGCTGCTCGTCATTCTCACGCGCTGGCCCGCGGTCCACCTGCTGCCGGCGGACTGGTTCTATCTCGTGCTGACCGCGCACGGCGTCGACATGCTGATCGTGTGGATCATCTTCTTCGAGATCGCCGTGCTGTACTTCTGCGCGACCGTGCTGCTGCGCTGCCGGCTCGCCGCGCCGCGCTGGGCGTGGGCGGGCTTCTGGCTGATGATCATCGGCGCGCTCGTGAACAACGTCGCCGTGTTCCGCGGCGACTCGAGCGTGATGTTCACCTCCTACGTGCCGATGGGCGCTCACCCCGCGTTCTATCTCGGCCTGATCCTGTTCGCCGTCGGCGCGCTGATCGGCTGCTTCGTGTTCTTCGGCACGCTGGTCGTGGCCAAGGCGGAGCGCACGTACAACGGCTCGCTGCCGCTCGTCACGTTCGGCGCCGTCACCGCCGCCATCATCGCCGTGTTCACGATCGCGTCGGGCGCCATCATCCTGATCCCGACGTTCCTGTGGTCGATCGGGCTCGTGCCATCGATCGACTCGCTGATGTACCGCACCGTGTGGTGGGCGTTCGGCCACAGCTCGCAGCAGATCAACGTGGCGGCGCACGTGTCGGTCTGGTACTTGATCGCCGCAATCGTGTTCGGCGCGAAGCCGATGTCGGAGAAGGTGTCCCGAGGTGCATTCCTCCTGTACATCTTCTTCCTCCAGCTCGCGTCGGCGCACCACCTGCTGGCCGACCCGGGGCTCACGTCGCACTGGAAGATCTTCAACACCAGCTACGCGATGTACCTCGCGGTGCTGGCGTCGATGGTGCACGGACTGACGGTGCCGGGTGCCATCGAGGTCGCACAGCGGAAGAAGGGCTTCGACCGCGGGCTGTTCGAGTGGCTGCGGAAGGCGCCGTGGGGCAATCCGGTGTTCTCGGGAATGTTCATGTCGCTCATCGGCTTCGGATTCCTGGGCGGCATCTCGGGCGTGATGATGGGCACCGAGCAGCTCAACCTGATCATCCACAACACGATATACGTGCCGGGCCACTTCCATGCGACGGTCGTCATCGGCACGACGCTCGCGTTCATGGCGCTCACGTACTTCCTGATCCCGACGCTGTTCCAGCGCGAGCTCATGTTCCCGCGCCTCGCGCAATGGCAGACGTACCTGTTCGGGCTCGGCATGACCGGCTTCGCGCTGTTCATGATGGGCGCCGGAACGCTCGGCGTGCCGCGCCGGCACTGGGACATGACGTTCGCCGGCAATCCGCTCGGCTATGAATTCGCGGGTACCGCGTATCTGATGATGGGCATCATGGCGCTTTCCGGCCTCCTCGCGATCGTCGGCGGCGCCGCGTACCTGCTGATCACCGTGGGCAGCGTGTTCTTCGGCAAGAAGATCGCGAATCCCGGTTACCGCGCGGTCAGCGTGCGCGAAGGCCGCGCCGCGCGGCCGGCGTTACAGCCCATCGCGGCTGCGGTCACCGGGCACGGCAACATCGGCATCGCGGGGTTCGTCGCGCCGGGAACGTTCACGCTGGCGATGGTGTTCCTCGTCGCCTTCGTGCTGTACTACTTCGTCAACTGGAAGTACCTGTCGACGGTTTGGCCGCTGTCCTGACCGAACGCGGCCGCCGGGCGGCGGCGATGCAAGGATCTCCCGGCCGCCGCCCGGCACTCCACCCGCCACGCTTACCATGAAAGCGCACGTCGCCCTCTTTTTCGATCTGTTCAAGCTGCGGATCGGGCTGGTGATCGGCTTCACGGCGCTTGCCGGCTTCGCCGTCGCGCCGGGCACCGGACCGGCCGGCTGGCGCGTCGCGCTGCTCGCGCTCGCCGTCATCGTCTCCTCGGCGGCCGCCGGCGCCTTCAATCAGTATGTCGAGCGCGATCTCGACGCGCGCATGGCACGCACGCGGCGCCGGCCGTTCGTCACGGGGCGGCTCGCCCATTCGCCACGCTGGCTTGCGGTGATCGCGCTGATGTGCGGCGGCTCCGTGATCGTCGCCGCGCTCGCGACCAATCCGTGGGCCGCGCTGTACACGTTCGCCGGCGCTTTCGTCTACGGCGTCGTCTACACCGTCTGGCTCAAGCGCCGCACGTGGCTCAACATCGTCATCGGCGGCCTCGCGGGGAGCTTCGCGGTGCTGGCCGGCGCGGCGGCCGTGACGCCGGGCGCGATCGCGCCCGCGCCGCTGTGGCTTTCCGTCGTGCTGTTCCTGTGGACGCCCCCGCATTTCTGGAGCCTCGCAATCGCGTGTCGCGCCGACTATCAGGCCGCAGGCGTGCCGATGCTCCCGGCAGTCGTGGGGGATGCACGCGCCGCGCGCGCGGTGCTGGCAGGTACGATCCTGCTGGTCGCCGCCTCGCTCGCGCCGATCGGTCACGGCCTGTCGTGGCTGTACGCGATCGTCGCTGTCGCAACCGGCGCGTACTTCCTGCAGAAGAGCGTGGCGCTGGTCCGCGATCCGGGCCGCAAAACGGCGATGGCGAACTTCCACGCGTCGCTGCTCCAGTTGTCGCTGCTGCTGACGGCGGCGATCGTCGATGCGACGCTTCTGCACTGAGAAGTCCACACGCCGCCGGCCCTGGCGGCTCCGGCTTGCGGCATTGCGCGTGCTCGCCGCGACGCTTACGATCCTGGGCGGCGTCGCCCCCGCGATCGCGCTCGATTACGACGGCGCGCTCGCGCGAAGCGAGGCTGCGGTCGGCCGCAGTGTCGCCGATTACGCGCTGACCGACAGCGGCGGACGGCGCGTGCGGATGACCGATTTCCGCGGCAAGCCGCTCGCCGTCAGCTTTGTCTACACCGGGTGCGGCCAGATCTGCCCGACGACGACGAAGTTCCTGGACCAGGCGGTGCGGCAGGCGGCGCGCGAATTGGGCGACGACGCCTTCAACGTCGCGACGATCGGCTTCAACCTGCCCTTCGACAACCCCGCCGCGATGGATCACTTCGCGAAGCAGCAGGGCATCGACCGCGCGAACTGGAAATTTCTCTCGCCCGATTCGGGCAGCGTCGAGCGGCTCACCGGCGACTTCGGCTTTGCCTACGCCGCGAACGCCGGCGGCTTCGACCATGTCGCGCAGGTGACGATCGTCGATCCGGACGGCCGTGTCGTGCGACAGCTCTACGGCGAGACGTTCGATCCGGCATCGCTGACTGCCGCACTGCGCGCGGCGGCGACGGGTGCGCCGCTGCCTTTGCAGGATGTCCGCACGCTGCTCGATCGCGTACGGATCCTGTGCAGCGTCTACGACCCGGCCACGGGCCTTTACCGCCTCGATTACGCGCTCTTCATCGAGATCTTCGCCGGGCTGACGGTGCTCGGCGCGGTCGCGCATTACCTGTTGCGCGAATGGCGCCGGCACCGGCGTCCCGCGTCGCATCGCAGCATCGCCTGAAGCGGTCTGCCGGGGCCCGATCCCCGCTTTGATCCAGGTCATAGTGCGATCGGACCCCTCCGGCTAGCATCGCTTCCATGCATGCGGTTCCTCCACCCGACGGTGGCGCGCGTATTCCGGCCACCGTCGGGTCGCTTCTCGCGTCGATTTGCGCATGCACGGCGAGGCCGATGTGCTGAGGCTCGTCCAACGCGCGGGACAATGGCTGTTCCTGCGCGTCGAGGCGCTGTTCAACCATACGTTCGGCGAGGCGAACAACCCGCTCTACTATCTCGGCGCGATCACGTACTTCCTGTTCTGGATCGTCATTGCGAGCGGGCTGTACCTGTACGTGTTCTTCAAGACCGGCGTCGCCGAAGCCGCCGCCTCCGTCGAATACCTGACGCAGGACCAATGGTATTTCGGCGGTGTCCTGCGCAGCGTGCATCGCTACGCGTCGGACGGCATGGTGCTCGGCATGCTGTTGCACCTGACGCGCCATTTCACGTTCGACCGCTACCGCAGCTTCCGCTGGTTCTCGTGGATCTCGGGCATCGCGGTGCTGTGGGTCACGTACATCTCCGGCATCAACGGCTACATGCTGCCGTGGGATCGCCTCGCGCAGTTCGTCACCGTCGGCACGGCGGAGTGGCTCGATTGGCTGCCGATGTTCAACGGCACGCTGGTGCGCAACTTCATCTTCGAAGGCGCGGTGAACGACCGCCTGTTCTCGCTTCTGTCGTTCCTGCACATCGGATTCCCGCTCGGGCTGCTCGCGCTGCTGTGGATCCACACGCAGCGCGTGCCGGGGGCCCGCACCAATCCGCCGCGGCGGATCATGGCGTGGCTGTCCGCATCCCTCGTCGTGCTCGCGCTCGTCAAGCCGGCCGTCAGCCAGGGCACGGCGGATCTCGCCACCGCGCCGGCGTCGCTCGCGCTCGACTGGTTCTACCTGCCGATCTTCCCGCTGTTCTACAAGTGGTCGGTGCGCGACGTTTGGCTGCTGGTCGGCGGCGCGACGCTGCTCTTCTCGCTATTGCCGTGGCTCCCGCCGAAGCGCCGCCGGCGCAAGGGCGAGTTTCATCTGATGATCCATCCGGACAACCGGATCGTCGCGGGTCACGAAGGCGAAACGCTGCTCGAATCGGCGCTGCGCGAGGACATCGCGTTTCCGTTCGACTGCCGCAACGGCGGCTGCGGCGTCTGCAAATGCACGCTGCTGTCCGGACGCGTCGACTACGGCATTTACCAGCGCGACGCGCTGTCGCCCGAAGAGATCGCGGCGGGCAAGGCGCTCGCCTGCTGCGCCGTGCCGCTGTCCGACGTCGAGCTCGAATACGTTCCCGTCGAGCGGCCGGGCGGCTTCGCCGTGCAACGGCACCGCGCACGCGTCGAGTCGCTGGCGCTGCTCACCGACGACGTGATGCGGGTGCGGTTGACCGTGGTCGGCGAGAAGCCGCTCAAATTCTATGCCGGCCAGTACATCAACGTACTGCTCGACGACGGCGAGAAGCGCAGCTTCTCGTTCGCGACGGCGCCGCATCAGCGTGACGTCATCGAGCTGCAGATCCGCCTCGTGCCCGGCGGCCGGTTCACGACGCACGTGTTCAACGCGATGAAGGTCGGCGACGTCGTCGAGTTCGAAGGTCCGCTCGGCTCGTTCTTCCTGCGCGAGGAAGGTGACAAGCCGATCATCTTCGTCGCCGGCGCAACGGGCTTCGCGCCGGTCAAGAGCATGCTCGAGCACGCGTTCCACACCGGCGTCAAGCGCGACATGGTGCTCTATTGGGGCGTGCGGTCGAAGAAGGACCTGTACCTGCCCGACCTGCCCGTGCGGTGGGCGGCCGAGCATCCCAATTTCCGCTTCGTCCCGGTGCTCTCGAATCCGTTGCCAGACGACGACTGGCAAGGGCGTACCGGGCTCGTGCACGAAGCGATCCTCGAGGACTATCCCGACCTGTCGGGCCATCAGCTGTACGCGTGCGGGTCGGTGCAGATGGTCGAAGCGGCGCATCCGGCATTCACCACGCGCGGGCTTTCGCCCGACGACTGCTTTTCCGACGCGTTCAGGCTCGCGCCGCATCGCGAGCAGGCCACGCCCGCGGCCGATCTCGTCCGGCTGGGCGGAACCCCGACATGAAGACCGCGCTGCGCTACGGCGCGCAGGCGCTGCTGTACGCGGCGTTCGTCGCGGTGATCGGCTACCTTTCGACGTCGCCGGCCTACCAGCACCTGGCGCCCGGCGAAGCGCTTCTCAAGCTGTCGCTGACCCACGCCGGCGCGCGCAAGGAAGCCTGCCGTCAGCGCAGCGCCGAAGAGCTCGCGAAGCTCGCGCCCAACATGCGCGCGCAATCGGTCTGTCCGCGCGAGCGCGTGCCGGTCACCGTCGAAGTGACGCTGGACGACGCGCCTCTGTTCCGCGTGGTCGCGTCGCCGTCGGGATTCTCGAAGGATGGCGCGTCGACGATCTATCGCCGCGTACCCGTGGCGGCGGGCCGCCATCGCATCGGCGCGCGCCTCGCCGACAATTCCGCCGGCGAGTTCACGTTCGCGCACGCCGCGACGGTCGACCTCGCGCCGGGCCGCGTCATCGTGATCGACTTCGATCCGGCGCAGGGCGGCTTCGTCTTCCGCTGAAGACAACGGCGATGCACGCGACCGGAGTCCCGCTGCCACGCACGGCGCTGCACCTCGCGCTGCAGCGCGTCGAGGGCGGCTTCGACGCCGCGTTCGGCGCGAAGGCGAATCCCTGGCGCCACCTGGGCGGGACCGCCTTCTTCCTGTTCTTCGTCGTCGCAGTTACGGGCGCGTATCTGTTCGCCGCGTTCCACACGAGCGTGGACGGCGCTTACGAATCGGTCGAGCGCATCACGCGCGGCGAGTGGCCGCTGTCGGGGGTGGCGCGCAGCCTTCATCGCTACGCTTCGGATGCATTCGTCGTCGTCGTTTTGCTGCACGCTCTGCGTGAATGGATCAACGGCCACGCGCGAGGCTTCCGCTGGTATTCGTGGGTGTCGGGCGTGCCGCTCGTCTGGCTCGTCTACGCGTCCGGCCTCGGCGGCTATTGGCTGGTGTTCGACCGGCTCGCGCTGTGGAGTCTCGTCGCGACGACCGAATGGCTCGACGCGCTGCCGCTCTTCGGCGGCACGCTCGCGCGCAATTTCATTGCGGACGGTGTCACCAACCGGTTGTTCTCGCTGCTCGTCTTCCTGCACATCGGCATTCCGCTCGCGCTGCTGCTCGGCATGTGGGCGCACATCCAGCGGACAAGCCGGCCGCGCACCAGCCCGCCGCGCTTGCTCGCATTCGGACTGACGGCAGCGTTGGTCCTGCTTAGCCTTGCGAAGCCGGCGACGAGCGATGCCCCTGCCGATCTCGCGCTCGCGCCGTCGGAGGTGAATCCCGACTGGATCTACCAGGCGATTCATCCGCTGTTCTATGCGTCGTCGGGAACGCTGGTGTGGATCGTGGCGGGAGTGCTGACGGCGACGCTCGTTCTGTTGCCGTGGCTGCCGCCCGCGAGGCGCCCGCCTGTCGCGCGTGTCGACCTTGCCAATTGCAACGGCTGCGGCCGCTGCTTCGCCGACTGTCCGTATGTCGCCGTCACGATGCGCCCACGCTCCGACGGCCGGCCGCTGGCGCGCGAGGCGGTCGTCGACGCCGACCTGTGCGCTGCGTGCGGGATCTGCGCGGGCGCGTGTCCGTCGTCGACGCCGTTTCGCAGCGGCGAGGTGCTGCACACGGGCATCGACCTGCCGCAGCGGCCGATCGGCGGCGTGCGCGAGGAGCTGACCCGTGCGCTGGCAAAGTTGCGCGGTGCACCGCGCGTCGTCGTATTCGGATGCGACCGTGCGGCGAACGCAAAAGTGCTGCAGGCGAGCGACACCGCCGTGCTCTCGCTGCCGTGCGCCGCGATGTGGCCGCCGTCGTTCGTCGAATACGCGCTGCGCAGCGGCGTCGACGGCGTGCTGATCGCCGGCTGCAGGGACGGCGATTGCGCGTACCGGCTGGGCAATCGCTGGGTCGAGGAGCGCGTGCGCGGCGTGCGCGAGCCGCACTTGCGCGGCACGGTGCCCGTCGAGCGCGTCGAAACCGCGTGGTGCGGGCCTTTCGACGACGTCGCACTGGCGCACGCGCTTTCCCGGTTTCGCGAGCGCCTGGGCGCTCTTCCCGCGGCGCGCTTCGCCGCGTTCAAACGACGACAGGAGGTGGTCGATGGCTGAACCGCTGCTCGGTCATCCGGTCTCCGTGGCGAGCCGCGCCGTCCCGAGCGCAGCGCGCGCGCATGGGGTGGTGCATCGCTATGCGCTCGACGTCCCGCAGGACGCCCGCAGGACGCTCGCGAGCCGCTGGCTGCTGCTAGGACTCGCCGCGCTGATCGCCTCGGGCGTGCTCTCGCTGCTGCTGGTGCTGTCGCGCACCCCCGGCGTCGCGAACGTGCTTCCGGTCGCGGACTTCTTCCACGTGGCGCTGGTTGCGCACGTCGATCTTTCCGTGCTCGTCTGGTTCCTGGCGTTCGCGGGCGCGCTCTGGTCGCTCAACAGCCGCTCGAGCACGACCGGCGTGGCGTCGACGGGCTTCGCGCTTGCGGCTGCCGGTACCGCGGCCCTCGCGCTCGCGCCGTTTCTCGGCCAAGGCCGGCCGGTCATGGCGAACTACATTCCGGTCCTCGACGAGCCGCTGTTCCTCGGCGGCCTCGTCGTCTTCGCCGCGGGCGTCGCGCTGCTGGTGCTGCGCGGAATGCAGGCGTCGCTGCACGTGCGGCCGCGCCTGTCCGGCGCGGATGCGCTGCGCTTCGGTCTCAACGCGTCGCTCGTGTCCACGGCGGTCGCCCTACTCGCGTTCGGGTGGTCGCTCGCGGCCGTCCCGCCGGCGCTCGACGCAAAGGCGTACTACGAGCTCGTGTTCTGGGGTGGCGGCCACGTGCTGCAGTTCACTTGGACGCTGCTGATGCTGGTCGCCTGGCTGTGGCTCGCCGACGCCGCCGGTGCGCGCGTGCCGTTATCGCCGCGCGTGGTGACACTGCTGTTCGGCATCGGCCTCGCGTCGGTGTTCGTGACGCCGCTGATCTACCTCGCCTACGACGTCGGCTCCGTCGAGCACCACCGGCTGCTGACGTGGTTGATGCGTTTCGGCGGCGGCCTCGCGATTCCGCCGATTGCCGTCGCGGTCGTGTGGGCTCTTCTCCGAACACGGCACGCATCCGCCGATGCGCGCGTCGCATCGGACGCGCGGCCGCTCCGCGCGGCTTTGTGGTCGTCGATCGCGCTGTTCGGCGCGGGTGGGATCATCGGCTTCGCGATCAATGGCAGCAACGTCAAGATTCCCGCGCACTATCACGGCTGCATCGTCGGCGTGACGATCGCGCTGATGGGGCTCGCGTACCTGCTGCTGCCGGCGCTCGGCTTCGCACGTCCCGCGGCGCGGCTCGCGACCTGGCAACCGTACGTGTACGGCGGCGGCCAGCTGTTGCACATCACGGGTCTCGTCTGGTCGGGAGGCTACGGCGTGCAGCGCAAAGTCGCCGGCAGCGAGCAGGTGCTGCGCACGACACAGGAGATCGCCGGCATGGGACTGATGGGCCTCGGCGGCCTGATCGCGATCGCGGGCGGCATCCTGTTCGTCTACGTGATGCTGCAGGCTATCGTTCGCGGCCGACGCACGGGCGCCTGACTCATGGGCGAAGGCCTCGGGCCGGCGTCGGTGCGGCGACTGCTGCGCATGCTCGCGACGGTCGGGGCCGCGCTCGTGCTCGTCGTGATAGTGTCGAGCGCCTACCTGCGCCTCTCGCAGGCGGGGCTGTCGTGCGCCGACTGGCCGGCGTGCTACGGCAACCTCTCCCACATCGCGGAGGCGACGACGGCGCAGCTCGCCGCCCGCATCGCCCATCGCATCGCCGCGAGCGCCGTGGGCTTCGTCCTGATCGCGCTGCTGGGCGTCAGCCTCACGCAGCGGCCGCGCCTCGCGAAGCAGGCGGCGATCGCAGGGCTCGCGCTTGCGGTTGCGCTCATGCTCGCTGCAATCGGCGCGGTCATGTCCGAGTCCATGCGCGGCGCGCCGCTGCCGGCGGTGACGCTCGCCAACCTGCTCGGCGGTTTCGCACTGCTCGCGCTGCTCGTATGGCTGCGCGAAACCGTGCGCGGCGAGCCGATGGCGCGGATGGATGCAACACTCGCGAGCACGTCGCACCCGCTGCGCGGCGCGCGCGCTTTCGCAATCATTGCGTTGATGGCCGCGGTCGTGCAGGTCCTGCTCGGGGCACTCGTCAGCGCGAAATTCGCGGCGCTCGCCTGCCCGGGTTTTCCGCTGTGCGGCACCGACGCGCCGATTTCGGCCCTGCCCGCCACGCTGAACCCGTTCGCGCCCCTCGACGTCGACGCTGCCCGGACGATCGTGCGGCCGCCCGCGCTCGCGGCGTTGCATTGGGCGCATCGCGCGTGGGCGCACGCGCTGCTCGTGCTGGTGGCAATCCTGGTCGTCGTCCTCGCGCGCAACGGTCGCAGGCGTGCAGCCCTGCTGCTCGCGCTCATCGTGATCGTGCAACTCGCACTGGGCGCGACCGCAGTGCTCGGCGGGCTGCGGCTAGGAGTCGTCGTCGCGCACAACCTCGTCGCGGCGGTTCTGCTCGCCACGCTGGTCGGGATCGTGTGCAGCACCCGCCCGGTGTCCACCCGCCCGGTGTCGGAGGTGCAACCCCCGGTGTCGGAGGTGTAACCCCAGTGTGGGAGGTGTAAATTCCGGCCACGACGCCGGAGGCGCCCGCCGAGGGAGGGAAGCATGGCCGCACGTGCAGGATTGCCGCTGTCGGAGCGCCGATTCTTCACCGGCATCGCCGTCGCGATTCTCGTCACCGTCGTCGTCGGCTTCTCGCGCAGCTTCTTCCTGCGGCCGCTGTTTCCCGACTGGCCGTCTCCGTCGGAAAGCATCTTCTACGTGCACGGAGCGGCCTTCGCCGCCTGGATCCTGTTGCTCGTCGTCCAGGCGTCGCTTGTCGCGGGCGGCCGCACGAGCATGCATCGGGCGGTCGGTCCGTTCGGCGCCTTGCTGGCCGCCACGATGGTCGTCCTTGGAACGGTTGCGGCGCTGACGGCCGCGCACCGCGCGGCGGGATTCGTCGGCATTCCGGTGCCGCCGCTGCAGTTCCTGGCGGTGCCGCTCTTCGACATGGCGTTGTTCGCGACCTTCACGGCGCTCGCGATCGCCAGGCGCCGCGACGCCCAGAGTCACAAGCGGTGGATGGTGCTGGCGACCGTGAATCTCGTGACCGCCGCCATCGCGCGGTGGCCGATGATCGGTACATTCGGCCCGCCGGCTTATTTCGGCTTGACCGACCTGTTCATCGTCGCGCTGGCCGTCTGGGATTTCCGCACGCGCGGCCGCCTCCATCCGGTGACGCTTTGGGGCGGGCTGCTGACGCTGATTTCGCAGCCGTTGCGACTGATCGTGTCGGGCACGTCCGCATGGCTCGAATTCGCGCGATTCGCGACCGGGCTGCTCGAATAGGCGGCGAGCGTTCTCGCGGCGGCCGGGTCAGCGCGGAATGACCGCCGTCGCCTCGAGCTCGATCACCCCCGGACGGTCGAGCAGATCGCTGACGAAGATCATGCTCATGGCCGGATAGTGCTTGCCCATGTGGCGGCGCCAGATCGCGCCGAGCTCGCGCCGCGCCGCGAGATACGCCGGCTTGTCGCAGCAATAGGCGGTGATCCGCGCGATGTGCTGCGGCTCGCCACCCGCCTTCGCGAGCACTGCGAGGATGTTGCGCAGCGCCTGGTCGAATTGCGGTGCTATCTCGGTGGACGCGAAGCGCTGCTGATCGTCCCAGCCGACCTGCCCGGCGATGAACACGATGCGACCGGCGTCGACGGCGATGCCGTTCGCATAGCCGATCGGCGGCGCCCAGCCGTCGGGAAGAAGCGTTTGCGCGCTCAAGATATCCTCACGCGAAGCGGTTGACGGTGTGCACGGCGAACGTCCTGTCGGACGAAACTCGGTCAATCGGTATAGCGCGGCGGATCGGGATCGACGAACCAGTCGTCGGCCGGTTTCTCGACCTTGCTCATCCACACGCGGATCAGCTCGACGTGCTCGCGTTCCTCGTTCTGCAGCACGCGCGCCGCCTCGCGCACCGATTCGACGTCGACCGTGCTCGCGAGCTGCGCGTAGAACTGCTCCGCACGTTCCTCGCACGCGAGCGCGATCGTCAGCGCGTGATACGGCTGCATCAGGTAATGGACGTCCTCTAGACGCGGCGTTTCCGGGCCCTCGAAGACGGCTGCGCCGAAGCCGCGCGACGGCGGCGCCTCGCGCCATCCCATCTCGGACATGATCGCCTGCACGTGCCCCGTCTCGATGTTCGCCATTTTGCGAAACAGCGCGGCGACCTCGAGGTTGTTGTGCGTCTCCATCGCGTCGGCGAACTCGGCATAGCGCTGCGCCGCCTCGCTTTCCATCTCGAGCGCCACCGCCATCAGCTCCGCGAGCGTGCGCGGCGTGACCTCGGCTGTGAAATCCGGACCGGCCAGCTTGACGTTCGTCATAGCGCGAACTCCTGCGCGAGGTCCTCCGCCGTGCAGGTCGGCTTCGCCGGCCCGATCGGGCACACAGGACGATTGCCCTCGAAGAGCACGCCGATGTTGAAGCCGTCGTCGCTCATCAGCCGCCTCGCAGCGCGCGCGGGATCATCGGTCGGCGCGACCGGCGCCGGCCGCGCCTGGTCCTTCCAGTCGCGCTGCTCCGGACGGAACGTGACGCACGGGCTCAGTATCTCGACGAACGAGAAGCCGGGGTGGCGGATCGCCTGCGCGAGGATGTCCGCCGTACCGTTCGGGTCGCCCGAGAACGCGCGCGCGATGAAGTTTGCGCCGGCCGCGAGCGCGATCACGAGCGGATGGAACACGCGCAGGCCCGTGCCGCCGGGCGACAGCTTCGAATCCCAGTCGGGCTCGGTCGTCGGCGACGGCTGGCCCTTCGTCATGCCGTACACGTGGTTGTCCATCACGATGTACGTGAGGTCGACGTTGCGCCGGCATGCGTGCAGGAAGTGATTGCCGCCGATCGAGTAGCCGTCGCCGTCGCCGCTCGCGACGAGCACCGTGAGGTCGGGCCGCGCCACCTTGAGCCCGGTGGCCGCGGCGAGCGAGCGCCCGTGCACGCCGTGGAAGCCGTAACAGTTCGTGTACGCGGGAATGCGCGACGAGCAGCCGATGCCCGACACGACGGCGACGTTCTCCGGTGGCTCGCCGACTTTCGCGAGCGCCTTCGTCACCGAGCTCAGCACCGAATAGTCGCCGCAGCCGGGACACCAGATCGGCTTGTAGCTCGACTTGTACGCTTGCGCCGTGCGTGGTGCGCAGGTGGCAGCGTCGTTCATGCGCGGCTCCATTCGAGGATGGCGGTGCAGAGCTCGCCGGGCCGCAGCGGCAGCGGTCCCGGGCGGTGGAAGCTCGCGGCCTTCGGCAGATCGACGATGCCGCGCAGGTAGCGATAGAGCTGCGCGCCGTGATTCTGCTCGACGACCAGCACGCGCGACACGCCGGTCAACGCGCGCGCGAGCCGCTCCGGTGAAAGCGGCGCAATCAGGCGCAGCGCGACCAGGCGCACGGCGACGCCCTGCTCCGCGACGCGCGTGAGCGCCTCGCGGACGGGCGGCGTCGCCGAGCCGAACGTGATGACGGCCGCGTCGCCATCCCCTTCCACGTCCGCCCATGCGTCGCCGTAATCGTGGTCGACGAGCTTGCGCAGGCGCTTGTCGAGCTGCAGCCGGTGATCGCGCGACTGGCTGCTCGGAATGCCGCCTTCGCTGTGCGTGAGACCATCGGCCGTGTACACGACGCCGGGCGTGCCGGGGATCGCCATCGGCGACACGCCGCTCTCCGTGTCACGATAGCGCTTGTAATCGGGGACGTTCGCGGCTGCGGTCAGCCGCCGCGCGGTCCATTCGGCGTACGCGGGCCGATCGACGATCGCGCGTGACTGGCCCATGAACTGGTCGGAGAGAACGATCGCCGGCGCCTGCAGCGCCTCGGCGAGATGCACGGCCCATTGCGTCGTCGCGAGGCAGTCGGCGATCGACGTCGGCGCCAGCACGAGCCGCGGCGCGTCGCCGTGCAATCCGCCGACCGCGAACGACAGGTCGCTTTGCTCGCTCTTCGCCGGTATGCCGGTGGAGGGCCCGCCGCGCATCACGTCGACGACGACGATCGGCACTTCGGCCGCGACGGCGAGCCCGATGCCCTCGGTCATCAGCGCGAGCCCGGGGCCGGCGGTCGCCGTGAGCGAGGGAACGCCGCCGTAGGACGCGCCGATGATCATGTTCACCGACGCGAGCTCGTCCTCGGCCTGCAGCAGCGTCCCGCCGACCTTCGCGAGCGCCGGCGCCAGCCATTCGAGCATTTCCGTGGCCGGCGTGATCGGATACGCGGCGACGAACCGAATGCCGCCGCGGACGGCGCCGAATCCCGCCGCTTCGTTGCCGCTCAAAAGCCACCGCGCCGACGAACGCGCGCGCGGGGCCGCGAGTACGGGGACACCTGCGATCTCGGCTGCCGACTCGATGCCGGCGGCGACCGCCGCGAGGTTGGCTTGCAGCGCGGAATCGGCGCGCTTCCAGGATGCGCGCACCGCATCCGCCAGCGCATTGCGCGGCAGCCCGGCGAGCGCGCCCGCGAGGCCCAGCGCGAACATGTTGATCCAGCTGCCCGGGATCGCCTTCACCGTTTTCTTGAGCGGCAGCGCGACATAGCGCGCACCGGTGGCCTTGAACACGTCGGGCGCGTCGCCCGAATCCGCGTCGCCGATCATCACGCTGGACCCGCCGAGCGCGATCTCGTCGGCGAAGCGGTTCACGTTCTGCCAGTCGATCGCGATCAGCAGGTCGAACGAGTCGGTCAGCGACGCGACCGGCGCCTGCGCGAGCCGAACCAGCGCCGCCGCCTCGCCGCCGCGGATCTGCGGCCCGCTCGTGCGCACCATCAGCCCGTAGTAGCCGGCCTTCGCCGCCGCGTCGAGCAGCAGCGTGCCGGCGGTCATGACCCCGCTGCCGCCGCTGCCCGCGATGGCGACGGAAACGCTCGGCGCCGTCGCCTGCGCGTCCGGCCGACGCTGCGTCGCGCGCGGCGCCTGGCCTTGCTTTCCGGCTTCCAGCATGTCGACGTCCATCGTCCCTCCGTGAGGATGGCGTCAGTAAACTTTTTGCAGCGAACAAATGCGTTGATTCAAATCAAGGCACGTGCACGCGGGCGGGACGACGATCGGTCTAAATCGGTATTGCGGTACCGCAATGCTGCAAGCGGGCCGCGACGGCCCGAACACCCGCTCGACAGGAGCACCGGAAATGGCGATCGCAGGCTACCGCTGGCAGATGAACCAGGCGAACGCTCCTCTCGTTCGCACCGACGTCGCGTTCGAGCCCGGCGCCGGCGAGGTCGTCGTCGCCGTCGCCGGCTGCGGCGTCTGCCACACGGACCTGGGCTACTTCTACGACGGCGTGCGGACCAACCAGCCGCTGCCGCTCGCGCTTGGCCACGAGATCAGCGGCACGGTCGTTGCCACGGGTGCGGGCGCCGGCGCATGGCAGGGGAAGGCGGTGATCGTGCCGGCCGTGCTGGCGTGCGGCGAATGCGACCACTGCGCGCGCGGCCTGTCCACGATCTGCCGCCGCCAGAAGATGCCGGGCAACGACATCCAGGGCGGCTTCGCGACCCACGTCGTCGTGCCGGCACGGGGATTGTGCGAAGTCGATCTCGCGCGCCTCGCCCGCGCCGGGCTGACGCTCGCCGACGTGTCGATCGTCGCCGACGCGGTCACCACGCCCTATCAGGCCGTGCATCGCGCGGGCGTGCGCCCGGGCAGCCTGGTCGTCGTCGTCGGCGCAGGCGGCGTCGGCGGCTACTGCGTGCAGATCGCGCACGCGGTCGGCGGGCGCGTCGTCGCGATCGACGTCGACGACGCGAAGCTCGACATGATCGGCCGCCACGGCGGGGAATTGACGCTGAACGCGAAGAAGCTCGACGGCAAGGCGCTCAAGGCGGCGATCGGCGATTTCGCGCGCCGCACCGGGCTGCCCGCGACCGAATGGTTCATTTTCGAGTGCTCGGGCACGGCGGCCGGCCAGGCGACTGCGTTCGGCCTGCTCGTGCACGGCGCGACGCTCTCGGTGGTCGGCTTCACGATGGACAAGGTCGAGGTGCGCCTCTCCAACCTGATGGCGTTCGACGCGCGCGCGCTCGGCAACTGGGGCTGTCCGCCCGAGTATTACGCGGCGGCGCTCGACCTCGTGCTCGACGGCCGCATCGCGGTGAAACCGTTCGTGGAGGCGCGCCGCCTCGACGACATCAACGACGTGTTCGCCGCCGTCCATCACCGCGAAATCCACAAGCGCGCCGTGCTGGTGCCGGCCTAGGCTGCAGCCCCTTCCCACGATGCCCAACGAAGCTACGAGGACCCGCCCGATGAATGCACCGGAGCCGCACGTGCCGTTCTCTGATCCGAAGTCCCACGATCTCGTCGACGACATCGGCCGGCCCGGCGTCCGATACGAAAAGCGGCCCGCGCACCGGCCCGACGGCACGCCGGCCGACGGCCTCTACAACGCCTGGATCACGCTCGACAACCCCTCGCAATTCAACTCGTACACGACCGACATGGTGAAAGGCGTGATCCTCGCCTTTCGCGCCGCGTCGTCCGCGCGCGACGTCAACTGCGTCGTGTTCACCGGCGCCGGGGACAAGGCGTTCTGCACCGGCGGCAACACGAAGGAGTACGCCGAGTACTACGCCGGGCACCCGCTCGAGTACCGGCAGTACATGCGGCTGTTCAACGACATGGTGTCGGCGATTCTCGCCTGCGACAAGCCGGTGATCTGCCGCGTCAACGGCATGCGCATCGGTGGCGGGCAGGAAATCGGCATGGCCTGCGACTTCTCGGTGGCGCAGGATCTCGCGCGCTTCGGCCAGGCCGGTCCCAAGCACGGCTCGGCGCCGATCGGCGGCGCGACGGACTTCCTGCCGCCGATGATCGGCAGTGAGCGCGCTATGGTCGCGGGCGTGCTGTGCGAGCCGTTCTCCGCCCACAAGGCGTACCAGTGGGGCATGCTCGCCGACATCGTGCCGGCGCTGAAGGTCGACGGCGCATTCGTCGCCAACCCGCTCGTCGAGACGCAGCGCTTCGTCGACGAGTACGGCCGCTACGTCTACGGCGAGCCGAAGACCGGCGACGCCGCGAAGGATGCGAAGGCGCTCCTCGCGCGCGGCACGATCGACCTCTCGCTGCTCGACGCGCGCGTCGAGGCGCTGTGCGCGAAGCTCCTGCTGACGTTTCCCGACTGCACGACCAAGACCCTCGAGGAGCTGCGCAAGCCGAAGCTCGAGGCGTGGAACCGCAACAAGGAGAACTCGCGCGCGTGGCTTGCGCTCAACATGATGACCGAAGCGCGTGCGGGCTTCATCGCGTTCAACGAAGGCAGCAAGGACGACCGCGAGGTGGATTTCGTGCTGCTGCGGCAGAAGCTCGCCGCCGGCGAAGGCTGGGACGGTTCGCTCTGCCAGACGATCCAGCCGAAGGCGCGGCGCAGTGCGTGACGGGCACTCGATGGCCTCGACGACGCCACTTTCGGTTTGGGTCGACCGCGATGGCGCGCTTCTGCGCTTGCGCCTCGCCCGTCCGAAGGCCAACCTGATCGACGCCGCGATGATCGCGGCACTGCACGACGCATTGCGCGAGGCGCGCGGACATACCGGGCTGCGCGGCATGCTGCTCGACGCGGAAGGCCCGCATTTCAGCTTCGGCGCGAGCGTCGAGGAGCATCGCGCCGAGAACTGTGCCGCGATGCTTTCGTCGCTGCACGCGCTGATCGTAGCGATGCTCGAGTTCCCGGCACCCATTCTCGCGGCCGTCCGCGGCCAGTGCCTGGGCGGCGGGCTCGAGGTCGCGCTCGCGACGACGATGATTTTCGCGACGCCGGACGCCACGCTCGGCCAGCCGGAAATGAAGCTCGGCGTGTTCGCGCCCGCCGCGTCCTGCCTGCTGCCACATCGCGTCGGCCAGGCGGCGGCCGAGGACCTGCTGTTCTCGGGACGCACGATCGGCGGCGCCGAAGCGAAAGCGATCGGACTCGTCGACTTGCTGGCCGACGATCCCGCGCAAGCCGCCCTCGCCTACTTCGACGCGCACCTCGCGCCGAGGAGCGCGGCGGCGCTGGCGTTCGCAATCCAGGCCGTGCGCGCGCCGCTCGCGGCGAGCGTGGCGAGCCGCCTCGCCGACGTCGAGCGGCTCTATGTCAACGCGCTGATGAAGACGCGCGATGCCAACGAAGGCATCGCGGCGTTTCTTGCAAAGCGCCAACCGTCGTGGGAGCACCGTTAAGATGAATACGCCGGCCGTCAACGCCATCGTCGAGCGCTGCCAGGCGCTGTTCGACGACCTCGACTTCAACGCCGTCAAGCAATGGAAGGCGGCCGCACCGGGCCGCAAGGCGATCGGCTACATGCCGATCTACGTGCCGCGCGAGCTCGTGCACGCCGCGGGGATGCTGCCGGTCGGCATCTTGGGTGGCGGCGACCAGCTCGAGGTGATCCAGGGCGACGCGTACTACCAGAGCTACATCTGCCGCATTCCGCGCTCGACGATCGAGCTCGGCCTCACCGGCCGCCTCGACTGCCTCGACGGCATGCTGTTCCCGTCGATCTGCGACGTGATCCGCAACCTGTCCGGCATGTGGCAGATCCTGTTCAAGGACAAGTACGTCCGCTACTTCGACGTGCCGCAGAACTACGAGGATGCTGTCGGCGGCACGTTCTACGTGCACGAGCTCGAGGTGCTGCGCGAAGATCTCGGCAGGCTGCGCGGCGCGCCGATCACGGATGCCGAGCTCAACGCGTCGATCCGCGTGTACAACGACAACCGCGCCGCGGTGCGCGACTTGTACGCCTACCGATCGGACAAGCCGTGGCAGGCGCCGACGTCCGAGGTGTACCTGATCCTGCGTGCCGGCATGGTGCTGCCGCCCGAGGACCATTCGCAACTGGTCCGCGATTACATCGCCGCGACGGATGCCGTGGCACGCCCGAAGCGCGACAACGCGCGCGTCGTGCTGACCGGCTCGTTCTGCGAGCAGCCGCCGCTCGGCCTGATCAAGTCGATCGAGATGTCCGGCTGCTACATCGTCGACGACGATTTCATTCTCGTCACGCGCTGGCTGCAAGGCGACGTTCCCGCCGACGGCAACCCGCTCGAGGAGCTGTCGAAGGCGTTCCTGCACAACTCCGCGTCGACGGCCGCCCGGTACGACGCGAAGCGCGAGGACAAGGGGGTGTTCCTGCTGAAGCAGGTCAAGACGCGCGGCGCCGAAGGCGTCGTGTTCGCGGCCCCGTCGTTCTGCGATCCGGCGTTGCTCGAGCGGCCGATGCTGCAGGACGTGCTGGGCAAGCACAAGGTGCCGTACACGGCGTTCAAGTACGCGGAGAACACCGGGCAGATGGCGCCGATCCGCGAGCAGGCCGGCACGTTCGCCGATTCGATCAAGCTCTGGTCGGCGGCCTGACCGCCGGCCCCACCGTCACCGCTAACTCGGAGTCCCCATGCCGACCGCCACTACACCGATGCCCGCCTCCGTCAAGAAGCCGAAGGTCGTCAAGGAAGACGCCATGTGGCTGCAGAAGGAGCTGATCAACCGGAATTATCACGAGCTCGCCACGGCGCGCGAGACCGGCCGCAAGGTGTCCGCGACGTTCGTGCCCGGCAACCTGAACGAGCTGCTCATGTGCTTCGACTTCGCGCGAAGCCTTCCCGAGACGAATGCGCTGCAGAACGGCATGCGCAAGAAATCGGGGAAGATGATCATGGACGCCGAGCGCGACGGCCAGTCTGAGGACGTCTGCACGTACGTGAAGGCCGACCTCGGCATGATGATGGGCGGCGAGATCGGCCCCACCGGCGAGGTGCTGCCGACGCCAGACATCCTGCTGCTCTCCTACACCGGCTGCTTCACGTTCATGAAGTGGTTCGAGCTGATCCGCCATCGCTACGGCTGCGAGACGGTGATGCTGCACGTCCCGTATCAAGGCGACGGCAAGATCGCGCCGAACATGCGCGACTACGTCGTGAAGCAGCTCAAGGATACGGTGATTCCCACCCTCGAGCGCGTGTCGGGCGTGAAGTTCGACATCGACCGCCTGCGCCAGTACATGAAGGAGTCGCAGAAGGCCGAGGAGGACCTGGTCTCGGTGCTGCAATCGGCAAAGAATCGGCCCTCGCCGATCGACGGCTATTTCGGCGCCGTCTACTACATCGGGCCGATCTTCACGGCGTTCCGCGGCACGCCCGAGGCGACGCAGTACTACCACGTGCTGCGGCAGGAAATCGAGCAACGCGTGCGCGAAGGCAAAGGGCCCGTCACGCCCGACGGCGACATGGGCGAGGAGAAGTACCGCCTCATCGTCGAGGGCCCACCCAACTGGACCAGCTTCCGCGACTTCTGGAAGATGTTCTACGACGAAGGCGCGGTGGTCGTCAGCTCCACGTACGCGAAAGTCGGAGGGCTGTACGACTTCGGCTTCCGCCACGATGCCGACCGCCCGCTCGAATCGCTCGCCGAGTACTGCCTCGGCTGCTACACGAATCTCAACCTGCCGTCGCGAATCGACATGATCTGCAGGTACATCGACGAGTACCAGGCCGACGGGCTGCTCATCAACTCGATCAAGAGCTGCAACAGCTTCTCGGCCGGCCAGCTCCTGATCCTGCGTGAGGTCGAGAAGCGCACCGGCAAGCCGGCGGCATTCATCGAGACGGATCTCGTCGATCCGCGGTATTTCTCGGCCGCCAACGTCAAGAACCGGCTGGAAAGCTACTTCCAGATGGTCAAGCAGAAGCGCTCTGCCGGTGGTGTCCCCCCCACGCTTGCGGCTGGCGCCGCTGCGCTGCCTCCGGAGGGGGCGGTCCTCGCGCCTCGGGGCGACCCTTCGGCGCTCGCACACTGACCGGGAGACACGCATGCGCTGCTTCATCGGCATCGACCTCGGCTCGACGACGACGAAGGCCGTCGTCATGGACGAGCAGCAGAACGTCCTCGGCCGCGGCATCACGAACTCGCGCTCCAACTACGACACCGCCGCCGCGATCGCCAAGCAGGAGGCGCTCGTCAACGGCCGCTTTCACCTGTTCCGACAGGCGCTCGGCCAAAGCGATGCGCTGAACGGCTCGCTCGACGGCTTTCTCGGGCAACTCGAGCGGGATTTCCGGCTCGAGCAATACCTCGAGCAGCTCGCCGATCTCGAGCAGACGTGCCGCCGCAACGTCGACGCGACGCGGTTCGGCGCGAGCGCGGACGCTGTGCTCGACGCGCTGGGCGAAGTGTTCAGCCGGCTGCGTGCGGAGGCTGCCGCGCTATTCGCGCCCGGCGCCAAGCGGAAGTCGGACTTCTTCCGCGACATCGCCGGCAGCCAGTACCTCGCGACCGGCGAGGCGGTCGCGAAGGACGCCGGGATCCGGTACGACTTCCTGCTCAACGTGTTCGACCGCTCGATCATCGAGGTCGAGAACCGCGTCTACGGCGATTCGATCCGCCGACACCTGCTGGCCGCGCTCGAGCGCACATTCGTGTCGCTGCCGGACACCGCGAATCGTCGCCCGCAGGTGGAAGCGCCGATCAAGGGCATCCTCGACACCGAGATGGAGGAGACCTACATCGTAGGCACAGGCTACGGCCGCGCGCGACTGCCCTTCTCCAAGGAGCACGTGCGCTCGGAGATCCTGTGCCACGGGCTCGGCGCGCACGTCATGTATCCGAAGACGGCGACGGTGCTCGACATCGGCGGCCAGGACACGAAGGCGATCCAGGTCGATCCGCACGGCATCGTCGAAAGCTTCCAGATGAACGACCGCTGCGCGGCGGGTTGCGGCCGCTATCTCGGCTACATCGCCGACGAGATGAACATGGGCCTGCACGAGCTCGGCCCGATGGCGATGAAGTCGACACGAACGATCCGCATCAACTCGACATGTACGGTGTTCGCCGGCGCGGAGCTGCGCGATCGGCTCGCACTCGGCGACAAGCGCGAGGACATCATGGCCGGCCTGCACCGCGCGATCATCCTGCGCGCGATGTCGATCCTCGCGCGCTCGGGCGGCATTCGCGACCAGTTCACGTTCACGGGCGGCGTCGCCAAGAACGAAGCGGCCGTGAAGGCACTGAACGACCTCGTCAAGGAGAACTACGGCGAGCTCACGCTCAACATCAATCCCGACTCGATCTACACCGGCGCGCTGGGCGGCGCGATGTTCGCGTGGCGCGCGGTGGTCGAGGAAGGCAAGACCGCGGAAGCGCGCACCTGAACAGGAGACAGGCAATGACATACGCCATTGGCATCGACGTCGGCTCGGGCGCCGTCAAGAGCGTGCTGTTCGACGTGCAGGGCAACCGCCGGGAATGGCTCGCGAAGCGTTGCGAGCGCATCCGGCGGCGCGATCCGATGCAGCTCGCGCGCGAGGGCCACGACGGCGTGCTGGCCGACGCTGGCCTGCACGCCGACCAGGTCGACTACGTCGCGACCACGGGCGAGGGCGAGAACGTTCCGTTCGCGACGGGCCACTTCTACTCGATGACGACGCACGCGCGCGGCGGCGTATTCCTGCATCCCGGCATCAGCGCGGTCGTCGATATCGGCGCGCTGAATGGCCGCGCCATCTACGTCGACGAGCGCGGCAAGGTGCTCTCCTACAAGATGACGAGCCAATGCGCGTCGGGCTCGGGCCAGTTCCTCGAGAACATCGCGCGGTACCTCGGCGTCGCGGTCGAGGAGATCGGTCCGCTGTCGAAGACGTCGCAGAACCCCGAGAAATGCAGCTCGATCTGCGCGGTGCTCGCCGAGACCGACGTCATCAACATGGTGTCGCGCGGCATCGCCACGCCCGACGTGCTGAAAGGCATTCACCTGTCGATGGCATCCCGCATCGTGAAGCTTCTGAAGGTCACCGGCATCAAGGAGGGCGTGGCGCTCATCACCGGCGGCCTCGCGCTCGATTCGGGCCTGATCGCGGCGATCAGCGAAGAGATGGTCAACGAGAAAGTTAAGGTCACCGCGGTGAGCCACCCCGACTCGATCTACGCCGGGGCGATCGGCGCGGCGTTGTGGGGCGCATTCCGCCACGAGCGGCTGAACGCGCCGGCGGAGCGCGCGGCCGCCTGACCGAATGCCGGGCTGCGCTTCCGGCACTGTATCGAAGGAGACGACATGGCACTGACGATCACCGAAAATTGCACGGCGTGCGACGCCTGCAAGCCCGTATGTCCGAACGAGGCGATCAGCGTGGGCGACCCCATCTACGTGATCGATCCGCTGCGCTGCACCGAGTGCGTCGGGGCCGAGGACGAGCCGCAATGCAAGCTCGTGTGCCCCGCCGATTGCATCGTCTTGCATCCGGACTTCACCGAGTCGCCCGAGGAACTGCTGGCGAAGTACGAGTCGCTGCACGCTTAGGCCGGCGCGCCCCGCCGGGCGCGCGGGCTCCGCGATAACCGTCGAGCAGCAGCGCGAACATCGGCCGCGCCCTTTGCGTCAGCGCAGCATCGGCGCCCGAGAGCGCCGCCTGGATCACGAGCCCCTGCACCGCGCCGATGAACAGCACGGCTGCGAGAACGGCATCGAGATCAGGCGGGAGCTCGCCCGCCGCCTTCGCCTGCTCGAACAGGCGCAGAAGCCGCCGCCGATACTCCTCCAGCATCGCCCGCACCGCGGCGCGCACGCGGGAATCGCCCACCGTCTGCAGCTCGTGATACAGCGCCCGCGGCACACCGGGATGCGCGGCGACCAGGGCCACGTGCGCGCAGAAAACGCGCTGCAGGTTCTCGAGCGGCGACGCCCTGGGGTCGATCGCGGCGTCGACGGCCGCGCCGAGCGCTGCGCGCACCCACTCGAATACCGCGAGCCAGATCGCTTCCTTCTCCGGAAAGTGGCGAAACAGCGCGCCTTGCGTGACGCCGATGCGCTCGGCGATCGCCTGCGTGGTGATCGCATCCGGTCCACGCTCGCCGGCCAGGTCCAGAACGGCCTGCACGATCCCGAGCCGGCGCTCTGCCGACGACTGCCGCGCTGAAACCCGGGTTGCCGCATTGGCCCTCATCCGGATGCCTCTTGAAAAGTGAGTATTCAATTACTATCTTATGAGCACCGGCGGCATTTCACAACCCCGGTCCGCCGACAGCGATCCCCGCTGCCGGGAAAGGTCAGACGACAGGAGAACCGCAATGAAAATGCATCGCACGCTCACGGCCGCCCTTGCCGCCGCGCTCCTCGTGCTCGGCGCCAGCCAGCCGGCCCTCGCCGCCGACGCCCATTCGCACGCCGCCGACGCGCCTGCGAAGCTTGCGCTCGACCACGGCAAGAAATGGACGACCGACGCGCCGCTGCGGCAGCGAATGGGCGAGATCCGCGCGTTGATGGCGCCGCAGGTCGGAGCCGTTCACGGCAAGAAGCTTTCGCCCACGCAATACGCGGCACTCGGCACAGCGATCGAGCAGAAGGTCGCGGCCATCGTCGCCGAATGCAAGCTTCCGACCGACGCGGACGCCATGCTGCATCTGATCGTCGCCGACTTGGTCGCCGGCGCCGACATCATGCAAGGCAAGGCTGCGGGCGATCCGGCCGACGGGGCGCACAAGGTCGTGACGGCGGCAAATGCCTATGGCCGGTATTTCAACGACGCGGGCTGGAAGCCGCTGGGCTGATCCGGCGACGGTGCGGTCCTGCGGCGCGCGGCGCCGCGGGTCCGCAAGTCGACGCCGCGAGAAAGCGAGCCGCGGCGCCTCGACGATGACGTGGTCAGAACCCGAGTCGCAGCAGGCTCGCGGCCGTGATCACCGTGATCGCCAGCGCGCCGCCGTAGCACGCGAGCTTCGCCGTCGCGCCGTTGCGGATGCCGACGTCGTGCAGGCTGTGGAAGATCCGGTGTGCCGCATGCCAGGCGAAGAGCGCGATGACGACGAACAGGGCGCCCTTGCCGGGCACGCTTTGCGCAAGGGCGAGCATGCGCGGATAGGCCATCGCATCCGCCGTGAGCGGCCAGCCGAGCGGCACTGCGAGACCGGTGACGAACACGAGCACCGGGCCGAGCAGCGCGCAGAGCATCCCACCGGCGCCGAACAGCAGCCAGAAGACCGGGGCATTGGATCGCCTCATCGCGAAAAGACCAAGGCGAGCGCGAACAGCGCGACGGACACGGCGATCGTCGCGCCCCAGCCCGTGCGCGTGATCGTTGCCGCAGCGAGCCGGCGGCCACCGATGAAGATCATCGGCATCGTCTTCGGCATGATCTCGAACCAGCTCTTCGCATGCACGATCATCGCGGCGAGCAATACGAGATGCATGAGCAGCGACCACGGCGAGCGCAGCGCTTCGAGCCAGCCGTTCCACGACGCTTCGCCTTGCGCGAGCCGAACGACGCCGGTGGCCAGCACGATCGCATAGACGGCGACCGCGACCGCGGTCGCCTCGCGCAGCATGTAGCGGACGAAGAACGGGTTGCGCCGCCACCAGCCCCTCATCGGCCGAACGTAAGCCCGGCCGGCCCCGGCGTTGCGGCTCATGTCCGGCCTCCGCGCGGCGACAGGAAGCGCAGGAAATAATCCGTGGCGCTGTTGACCTTGTTCTGATTGACCGCGTTCGCGGGGTCGACGTGCTTCGGGCACACCTCGGAGCAGTAGCCGACGGCGGTGCACGCCCACACCCCTTCCTCGGCGTTGACGATCTGCATGCGCTCCGCACGGCCGCCGTCGCGCGAATCGGCGTTGTAGCGATGGAGCAGTGCGAGCACGCCCGGTCCGGTGAAGCCCGGATCGAGCCCGTACTGCGGGCAGGCCGCATAGCACAGCATGCAATTGATGCAGGAGGCGAACTGCTCGTAGCGCTCGAGCTCCGCAGGCGTCTGCAGGTATTCGCCGTCGGCCAGCGACCGCGGCTTTCTCGGCACGAGGTAAGGCTTGATGCCCTCGAGCTTCCTGACGAAGGGATCCACGCTCACGATCAGATCGCGCTCGATCGGAAAGTGGGCAAGCGCCTCGATGCGCACGGGGCCGGGCTGCAGGTCGCGCAGGAAGGTCTTGCACGAAAGCGCCGGCTTGCCGTTCACCATCATCCCGCAGCTGCCGCAAATGGCCATGCGGCAGGACCAGCGGAAGCCGAGCGTGCCGTCCTGCTCGTCCTTCACGTGCTGCAGCGCCTGCAGGACCGACATGTCGTCGGCGTAGGGCACGATGTAGCTTTGCCACACCGGCTCGTCCTCCTGCTCGGGGCGGTAGCGGAGGACGTCGATCCGGATCGTGGTGGCGGATTCAGACATCGACCGACGCCTGCACGTTGTGCGCGGCAGCTTCCGCCTGCTCGCCCGCGGCGCCGTATGCCCGCCTGCCGGGCGGGGAGCGCGTGATCTTCACCGGACCGTAGGTCACGCGCGGCGGAGCGTCGCCGGCGTACCAGGCCAGGCTGTGCCGCAGGAAATTCGCATCGTCGCGCTCGCCGAAGCCGTCGAGACGCTGGTGCGAGCCGCGCGACTCGCGGCGTTCGAGCGCCGAATGCGTCATCGCCTGCGCGACGTCGAGCAGATACCCCAGCTCGATCCCGAGCAGCCACTCCGTGTTCCAGCCCTTCGAGCGGTCGTCGACGTGCAGACGCTTGTAGCGCTCCTTCAACTGCGCGAGCTTGTCGCAGGTCGCTTGCATTGCCGCGCCGGTGCGGTAGATGCCGCAACCTTCTTCCATGCTCTGCGCCATTTCCCTGCGCAACGTCGCGATGCGTTCGCCGCCGCCTTCGCGCGTGGCAACGGAGAGCGCGCGGCGGCGCGATTCCTCGGCGAGCGTGCCGATCGCGCCGGTTGCGCGGAGTTTCGGCACCGACCTTGCGTAGGACGCCGCCTCGACGCCCGCGACCTTGCCGAAGACGATCAGCTCGGTCAGCGAATTCGATCCGAGCCGGTTCGCGCCATGGATGCCGACGCTCGAGCATTCGCCGACCGAGTACAGCCCCGCCAGCGGAGACGCCGTGCTGCCGTCCGCCAGGATTCCCCCCATCGTGTAGTGGACGGCCGGCAGAACGGGAATCGGCGCCGTGGCGGGATCCACGCCGAGGTACTCGAGCGCGAGCTCGTAGATCTGCGGCAGGCGCTCGCGCAGCTTCGCCTCGCCGAGGTGGCGCAGATCGAGGTGCACGCATTCACCGTGCGGACCCCTGATCGTGCGCCCCTTCTGCTGCTCGTGCCAATACGCCTGGCTCAGCCGGTCGCGGGGGCCCAGCTCCATCGCCTTGTTGCGCGGCGACGGTTCCGCGGGTCCGAGTCCGTAGTCCTGCAGGTAGCGATAGCCGTCCTTGTTCAGCAGGAAGCCGCCTTCGCCGCGACACGCCTCGGTGAAGAGCAGCCCGGTGCCCGGCATGCAGGTCGGATGGTATTGCACGAATTCCATGTCGCGCAGCGGTACGCCGTGCCGATACGCGAGCGCCATGCCGTCGCCGGTGACGATGCCGCCGTTGGTGTTTTCGCGAAAGACCCTCCCCGCACCCCCGGTCGCGATGATCACGGCCGCGGCGCGAATCAACCTGAAATCGCCGCTCGCGATCTCGACCGCGACGACACCCTGCACGCGCCCGTCCTCCACGACGAGGTCGACGCAGAAATGCTCGTCGAAGCGGCGTATCGCCGGGTATCGGATCGACGTCTGGAACAGCGTGTGCAGCATGTGGAAGCCGCTCTTGTCCGCGGCGAACCACGTACGCTCGATCTTCATCCCGCCGAACGCGCGGACGTTCACGTGCCCATCCGCCTTGCGGCTCCACGGGCAGCCCCAGTGCTCCATCTGCACCATCTCTTCGTGCGCATGCGCGACGAAGTACTCGACGACGTCCTGCTCGCACAACCAGTCGCCGCCCGCCACGGTATCGTGAAAGTGGGCTTCGAGGCTGTCGTTCGCCTGCGTGACCGCCGCCGCGCCGCCTTCGGCCGCGACCGTGTGGCTGCGCATCGGATAGACCTTGGACACGAGCGCAACCACGAGTGCCGGATCCGCTTCGGCGACGGCGATCGCGGCACGCAAGCCCGCGCCCCCCGCACCGACGATGACCACGTCCGCATCGAAGGTTTCCATGGCAGCCCGCTAACGGATCAGGACGAGCTTCTGGTACAGGCCGCCGAAGTACGTCTGCTTGGCGAGCGTCGCCGGCTTCGCGCCCGGCGGCAGGAACGCCACGATGTCGTCGCGCCACAAGTCGATCGCATAGGGCTCGAGCCTGCGGAATATCACCCTCACGAGCGGCCCCAGTGGATGCCAATGCGCCGGCCGGTGGTAATCGACGATGACGACCTTGCCACCCGGCTTCACCACGCGCATCGCCTCGGCAAGCGTGCTCCGCCGCACTCGGGCCGGTTGTTCGTGCAGGAGAAAAAAGAGCAGAACGCGATCATACGCGGCGTCGGCGCAGGCGAGCGCCGACGAATCGCCGTGCGTCAGGAGCACACGCGGGTCCTCGGGTGGGAGCTTCGCCGCGAGATTGCGCAATTGAATCGGCAGGACGTCGACGACATCGAGGCGCGCGTCGGGCGCCAGGCGTCGGTGCAAGCGAGGCGTCAGGTCCCCGTAGACGCATGCGATCTGCAACGTCTTCCCGCCGATCGTCTCGCCCAGCTCGGCGAGCGCGCAATCGCGCAGGCGTCCGTAATTGCCGAACAGGATCGCGTTCACGAGCCACTCGCGCTCGAACGCGTGCACGGCTCGCGGGTGGACGTACGCCCACCAGTACGCCTGCTCCAGATAGCCGGGAATCGGTACGCGGGCGGCGGTCGCCGGCACGACGCTCAACGCAGCATCCGCAAGGCCGGGCGGAGGCGCCATCTCGTCGACTCCAAACTCGAGCAGTCTCACGACCTCTCCCTTGGGAGTCATCCCGGACCGATGCTAGCGAAGCGGCACAGTCGCGAGTTGACGTGGATCAACGCATGTGGCGTCATCTGCCGGGGCCGCCGTGCGGCGCCTCGACGCCTGGCCGTCGCCGGTTCCGGATCACGGCGCTCGCCATGCCGACGATGAAGGCGACGAGCGCCAGCGCGTTCAGCATCCCGCCTGCGCGCGTCCACGCGAAGCGCTCGGCAGCGTCGCCCGCGAGACGAATGGCGAGCGAGCCGTGCAGGAGGGCGAGCGGCACGTAAAACGACGGGTGGTACGGCACGGCGACGCGCAGGACGGCCGGGAAGATGACGGGCGCGTGGCCAAAGACCATCGAGAACACGAAGCCGAGCGCGAGCGCGTGGACGGCGGCGTCGTAGGCGCGCGTGCCGGGTGCGAAGCCGCCTGCCAGCATCGTCAGCGCGCCGATCGCGAGCCATGCGTAACCGGACAGCAGGCACACGGCGATGAAACGCGTAAGCCCCTGCTTGCGCACGGTGCGCCGCGCGATGTCCTGCTTCAGCAGCCAGCCCGACAAGGCGGCGAGACCGAGTGCGAACAGCGGGGAGCCGAGCGGGTGGCGCGAGGACACGAGGCCCGCGAAGATCACGCCGAGTATCGCGACGAACACGCGGCGCGCCACTGGCGACGGCGGCAGGAAACGCGACAGCTCCAGACGCTCGCCGGCGATCGTCAGGATCAGGAATGCGAGCCACCACGTGACGACGTCGAACACCGCGGCTCCGAGCGCCCACGCCAGGTTGCCGACTACCCAGCACGCGGCGCCCAGCACGAGCGTCAGCGTGAACAGCGCGCGCTGCCGGCGAAACACGTCGAGCGACGCGCCGAGCAGCACGACGCTTCCGGCGAACAGCAGCCACGCCCCCGCGACCGGCTCACTGATTGCGATGGCGACGCTGCCCAGCCCCCCGAGAAACGGGCCGAGATACGCGACGTAGCGGCCGATCGCCACGGCTCGCTCGAGCGCGATCACGACGCCGAAGAAGCCGCCGATCATCAGCGGCCCGTGAAAGGCGGATGCGCCGGACGACACGTCGGGCATCCGATAGCCGAGACGCGCGAGCCCTGCGGTGACGCCGAGCAGCAGGCCGATGAACCCGAGCGCGAGCAGCGGTGCGCGCTGCAGCGGACGCAAGTCACCCGCCATGGAAGGGTGCTAGCGCCCCGCTTCGGAACCGGTCTCGACGACGCGTCTCGTGAAGACGCGCGCTAGAAGGTCCACCCGAAGTGTTCCCTGGCGATGCCCGACATCTTGTCGGGTGTCCACGGCGGATCCCAGACGAGCTCGACGTCGACCGCCGTGCCGACGGGCACGATCGCCGTGATGACGTCGTTCACCTGGGCGACGATCATGTCCGCCATCGGGCAGGCGGCCGTTGTCATCGTGAGGTCGACGTGCACGGCGTCGGACGTCACGTCGACGCCGTACACGAGCCCGAGATCGACGATGTTCATCCCCGCTTCTGGATCGTCCACCTGCCGCAGCGCTTCGCGCACGGCATCGTCGTCGGGCATCGCCATCGTCATGTGTTACCTTACCACCGTCGGATGCTGCTCAAGATACCGCACGCGCGAACGGAATGCGCTGCGACGGCGCGAATCCCACCGCATAGAGGAATCCGAGCAGGTCGAGGTCGCGCGGCGCGACGACCGTCTCCACGCGCTCGATCCGCAGTCCCCCGAGATTGACGAAGAGCTGCGACAGCAGCGCATGGCCGACGCGGCGATGCCGGTGATCGGGATGCACGCCGATCGTGTCGAGCACGGCGACCGGCTCGGTGCGCCCGAAATCGCCAAGGTCGACACGCGCTGTCAGGAAACCGGCGATCGCGTCGTCGATGCGGGCCACGAGCGACACGCGAATGGCCGAGTCGTGCATCGCCTCGGCGAGCTTGCGTTCCATGTACACATCCCGGACATGGCCGGTGCTGGCGGCGTCGATCCGCACGACGTCGGGCAGGTCCGTCAGCTGCATCAGGCGGATGTCGGCGACGTCGCGCGCGAGATGCTCGAAATCGTTCGATTGCGTGCCGTCGTAGGCTATCTCGCGGTAATCGGCGCCTTGCACTGCAACGGGAACGGCGTCGTCGCGGCTCGCGTCGTATGCGCCGCCGGCGACGGCGCAATCGACGATGTGATTGGCGGCCACCGCGAATCCGTTCTCGTCCAGCCAGCGCAGCATCGCGTGGTTGTTCCATCGCGCCTGCGTCCGCAACTCCCCGATGCCGCGCCTGCGGGCATCGTCGGTCAGTGCGTCCAGCAGGCGGCGACCGACACCGGCGCCCTTCGCGTCGTAGCGCGCGCCGATCGCCTCGATGGACAGCGCCGGCACGTCGCGGCCGAACTCGCCTTCCAGTACGCGCGCCAGGACGTAGCCGGCGAGATGGTCGTCGAGCACGGCCGCGAACTGGACGTACGCGGCGGGCTCGCGCAGCGCGGCGGCGAGCCGCCGCTCGAAATAGGGCCGGCGCATCCGCCCTTCCGCGATCGCGTCGATGTCGACGACCGCATCGAGATCGGAGCGCGCGAGCCGGCGCAGCGTGGTGTCCCGAATCGCAACGGCTTCCATCCGTGTTCCTCCTAGGCGGCCGCGTAAGCGAACGACAGGTCGCGGTCGGCGTCGTCGTCGAGCAGATCCTCGAGCAGCGGCAATAACGCCATCGTTTCCTTCTGGATATGGGCGACCTGGCGCTCGACCATCTCGAGCGCGCCCCGCTTCAGCGTGGTCCAGCCCGCGTCGTCGAGCGTGCCCGCCCCGGCCGCCCGCGCAAGCGGCAGGACCTCGCTCGCGACGGCGCGGATCGCGTCATGCTCCTCGGTCATGAGCGACGCCATGTCGCCGTCGCCGGCGTCACTCATGCGCGGAAAGAGCTCCTGCTCCTCGAAGTCGAAATGCCGGCCGACGTCCTGCTCGATGTGCCGCACGAGCACTCCGGCCAGCTGAATCAGCTCGGCGTTTCCCGCGTTGCCCGACCGCGGCGCGCGCGCGAACGCCTGCTCGATGCGTCCAAGCAGCTCGAGATTGACGCGATGCTCGTCGTCGAGCGTACGGCTCACCTGGCGCTGATAGGTCATTGGCTTACCTTCCGCGCTAACGCGCTCCCGATGGCAGCCAGTGCCACCTGCGCTGCGGGACGGCCCTTCGGGCTCATGGGGGACTTTCCCTTCGTGGCACGAGCACGGTAGCACCCGCATGCCGATGCGCCATTGATCGACGTCAAGCCAGTCACCACTGCGGACTTCAAACCGATGCGGCGTGCGTCCCGCTCTTGGCGCCGACCCCGAGCATCCGCCGGACGACCTGCACGAAGAAGGCAAGAAAGGCCATGCTGCCGACGAGGCCGATCAGGGCACCGATTCGCGCGAACCACGCGCTGTCGAGAAGGATCGCGGCGGTCAGAACGGCGAGCGCGGACATGTGACACAGGTAATGAATGCGCAGCGCCGGACCCGCGGCGAGCGACGACGGCGTCGGCGGCCGGTGCTTGCCGCGCGATGCGTGCATCGACGCGAGGAACGGCACGATGCGCTGCAGGATTCCAAGCAGGAACGTGAGCAGCCATCCGGCGATGAGCAGCAGTCCGAACAGCGTCGGCATGCCGGCGAACGGCACGTCGAGCGCGATGCAGAGCGCCGCGACGAGGCTCGCGGCGAGCATCGCCCAGCCGATGCGCACCAGGCGGAACGACGGCCCGAGGTCGCGCCGCATGCCTTTGGCGAGCGCCGCCAGCATCAGCCGCAGGTGCAGCGCGACCGCGACGACGCCGGCTGCGATTGCCGCCACGCGCAGCGCGACCACCGCGATACCGAATGCGGCCACGGCGACCGCCGCGAGTGCCGCGCACGCCAGTGCACACGATACGAGCGCGAAGCGCTCGTCGGGGGGCCGCGAAAGCGCGAACATCGGCACCAGGATGTACGACAGGCCGAGTGCAAGCATGCCCATGAAGCCGTACGCTGCGAACGGCACGTGCAGCGCGAGCGCCACCGGGCGCGGCAGCGCGAAACCGCCCGCGTACGAGAACGCGAGCGACAGCGCAGCGACCAGCACGATCGCGAGCGCGATCCATGCGACCCAGACGTGCGCGATGACCGCGGGCATGCCGCGCGCGCCGAGCAGATTGTGCGCGAGCAGGACCGCATAGATCGCGAGCGCGATGGCAATGAGAATCGCTCCGGCCGCCAGCAGCGGCACCGAGGGGAGTCCCATGCCGAGTGCCGCCGCCACGACGCCGGGCGTGTACAGCCAGAACACGAGCGCCGGCGCGTGACGCGAGCGGACGGCTTGCCGGGTCGCGACGGGCAGCAGCTGGAGGCTCGCGCCGATGGCCGTCGTCGTGAGCACGCCGAGCGTGATCAGGTGCAGCGCCGCGAGCGTCCAGCCGAGACCGCCCCGGTAGCGCGGCGCGCTGTCGGCGCCCGCGAACAGCGCGATCCATCCGGCGACGTGGAATGCGGCCGCGGCGCCGAAGTAGCGAAACGGAATCGACGCCGGCAACAGCCGTCCGATCGCGCCCCCCAGGAACGAGCCGGGCGTCGTCTTCACCTTGCGGCCGCGCGGATCCGGCGAGGACTTCGCGGGCCGTGGCTCCCTGTTTGGGTCGCCCGCATCGAGCGGCGCGAAGCTCGCGGGTCTCGCTTCCCCGTTCGCCGCGTTGCGCGCTTCGGCGCCGGGACTGCCGGCGCTCGTCGACGGACCGGCCTCGCTCACGCCGCTCGCTTCAACAGAAGGCGCACCTCGCCGTCCGGAGCATCGAGGCGCTCGGAGGTCCAGCCGATCTCCGCGAGCTCGGGATACAGGAACACCGGGTCGCGCTCGTGATGCACGACGACCGGCGTCGCATCGCGGATCGACTCGACGAGCGCGAGGATCGACACCATCGGCTGCGGCGGCGGCAACCCGCGCACGTCGATGTGAATACCGTCCGCCTCCACCCACCGCCGGGATGGACCTTCGCCGTTCAGGTTGCCGTTCATGGTTCGCTACGCCGGGTGCGCCGCGCGGGCGCCGATGATCAGCTTCAGCACCTCGCTCGAACCCTCGTAAATGCGCAGCGCGCGGATCTCGCGATACAGCCGCTCGACCGTGACGCCGCGAACGACGCCGAGGCCTCCGAACACCTGCACCGCGGCGTCGATGACCTGTTGCGCCGCCTCGGTGGCGAACAGCTTCGCCATCGACGCCTCGCGCGTCACGCGGCGCATCTGCGTGTCGCGCGTCCACGCCGCGCGGTAGACCATCAGCGCGGAAGCGTCGATCGCGACCAGCATGTCGCCGAGCTTCGCCTGCGTGAGCTGGAAATCGGCGAGCGCGCGACCGAACATGCGGCGCGCCTGCGCGCGCGCGATCGCCTCGTCGGCCGCCCGTCGCGCGAAACCGAGCGCCGCGGCGCCGACCGTGGTGCGAAAGAGATCGAGCGTGCCCATTGCGATGCGGAAGCCGTCATTCGGCGCGCCGAGCAGGCGATCCGCGCCGACGCGGCAGTTCGCAAGGCGCAGCGTGCCGAGCGGATGCGGTGCGCTCACGTCGATGCGTTCCGATGCGTCGAGCCCCGGCGTGCCCGCATCGACGATGAACGCCGACAATCCGCGCGAAGGCTTGTCCGCGTTGGGATCGGTGCGGGCGAACACGACGTAGAAGTCTGCGAGCCCGCCGTTGGAGATCCACGTCTTGACGCCGTCGAGCCGCCAGCCGGCGCCGTCGCGCACGCCGGTCGCGGCGACGGCGGCCACGTCGAACCGGCCTCCGGCTCGGACAGCGCAAAGGCGGCGATCCGCGTGCCCGCCGCGACGCCGGGCAGATAGGCGCGCTTCTGCGCGTCGCTGCCGAAAAGCGAGATCGGCACGCTGCCGAGGCCCTGCATCGCGAACGCGAAATCGGCGAGGCCGCTCGCGTGCGCGAGCGACTCGCGCGCGAGGGACAGGCTGCGCACGTCGACGCGCTCGTGCATGCCGCCGAATGCCGCGGGCACGCACGCCCGCAGCAGGCCGGCGTCGCCAAGCCCACGCACCAGTTCACGCACGCAGCGGTATACGGCATCGGTGTCCCGCTCGGCGCCTTCGACGAGACCCGGCACCTCTCGCAGCGCGAAAGCATCCACCGCGGTCACGAACGCGCGGTGCCCGTCGTCGAAGAACGGCCATTCGAGAAACGTGCGGTCAGGCATGGTTCGTGATTCAGTCGCCCTCGAACACCGGCTTCTGCTTCGCCACGAACGCGCGATACGCGCGCTCGAAGTCGCTGGTCTGCATGCAGATCGCTTGCGCCTGCGCTTCGGCCTCGATGCATTCGCCGAGGCCTGCGCTCCACTCCTGCCACAGCATCGTCTTGGTCATCGCGTGGCCGAATGTCGGTCCGTCGGCAAGGCTCTGCGCCATCGCCGTGGCCTCGTCGAGCAGCGCTTCCGGCGCGACGAGGCGATTGTGGAAGCCGAAGCGCTCGGCCTCCTCGCCGCCGACGACGCGTCCCGTGTACAGCAGGTCGGCCGCGCGCGACAGGCCGATCAGCCGCGGCAGCAGCGTGCACGCGCCCATGTCGGCGCCCGCGAGCCCGACGCGCACGAACAGGAACGCGAGCTTGCTGCGCGCCGTCGCGAACCGCAGGTCCGATGCGCACGCGATCATGGCGCCCGCGCCGGTGCACACGCCGTCGATCGCCGCGACGATCGGCTGCGGGCATTCGCGCATGGCCTTCACGAGCTCGCCCGTCATTCGCGTGAAGCGGAGCAGGCCCGGCATGTCCATGGTGACGAGCGGGCCGATGATTTCGTGGACGTCGCCGCCGGAACAGAAGTTGCCGCCCTCGCCGGTCATCACGACCGCCTTGATGTCGCTCGCGTGTGCGAGCCTGCGGAACAGCGCGCCCAGCTCGGCGTAGGAATCGAACGTCAGCGGATTCTTCTTGTCCGGACGGTTCAGCGTGATCGTCGCGACCTTGCCGCGCGCCGCATAGCGGAAATGCGTGGCCTCGTATCCGGCCAGTTGCACCTGCTTCATGTCGATTTCTCCTGTTCAGACCACCGATCGTGCCGCGCCGCGCGCATCGTCACCCCACCATCGTCAGGCCGCCGCTGACGCTCAGCACCTGCCCCGTCACGTAATTGGACTGCGCGCCGGCGAAGAATGCTACCGCGTCGGCGATTTCGGACGGCTGCGCGAAGCGCCGCAGCGGAATCGCCTTCTTGAACGCCTCGAGATGGCCTTCCGGAACGGCGGCCAGCAGCGGAGTATCCGTCGGGCCTGGACAGACGCAGTTGACGTTGATGCCGTGGCGCGCCGTCTCGCGCGCGAGCGACTTGGTGAAAGCGATCAGGCCGCCCTTCGCGCCCGCATAGACCGTCTCGCCGAGGCTGCCCACGCGGCCGGCATCGCTCGCGATGTTGACGATGCGGCCGCTCTTGCGCTCGAGCATGTGGGGCAGCAGCGCCTTCGCGAGCGTCATCGGCCCGACGAGGTTCAGCGCGATCAGTTTGTTCCACAGCTCGGGCGTGCCCTCCCAGAACGGGTGCGTGCGTCCCCACCCGGCCCCGTTGACCAGCACGTCGACGGCGCCGTATTTCGCGTGCACCGCCTCGGCGAACGCTGCGATCGACGCCGGATCCGTCATGTCGACCGCGATGAACTCGGCCGTCTGGCCGCGCTCGCGCAGCGCCGCCACCGTTTTCTCTCCGCCTTCGCGATCGATGTCCGCGACGACGATCTGCGCACCGCGGGCTGCCAGCGCCTCGGCCGTCGCCCGGCCGATGCCCGATGCGGCGCCCGTCACGACCGCCACCTGTCCCTGCATGTTCATCACGGTCTCCTCGTCATTCATGCCGCGCTGCGCGGCCGATCCAGGAACGCCGCGACGCGCGCCTGCGTCTGCGGCGATGCATAGAGCGCACGCGTCGCGCCGATCTCGGCATCGAATCCGGCTTGCGATCCGGAGGCGGCGAGCGCGATGCACCGCTTGCTCGCGGCGAGCGCCTCACGCGGATGTGCGGCCACGCGCTCCGCCAGCGCTGCGGTCCACTCGGACAGCAGCGCGGCCGGCCGCACCCACTGCACGAGGCCGAGGCGCAGCGCTTCGCCGCCGTCGACCGTCTCGCCGCCGAGAATCAGCCGGCGTGCGACGCCCGCCCCGCAAAGCGCCGTCAACCGCTGCGTGCCACCGGCGGCCGGCAACAATCCGAGCCGCACCTCAGGCAGACCGACCATCGCCTCGGCGGCCGCGACGCGCAGATCGCAGGCGAGCGCGAGCTCGAGCCCGCCGCCGAGCGCCGCCCCGCCGATTTCCGCCAGTGTCACGAACGGCGCGGCGGCGATGCGCGCGAACACACGCTGCATGTCGCGCACGACCCCGAGCATCGTCTCCGCCCCATCCGGCGAAGCCATGGACGCACGCATCAGCGCGAGGTCGGCGCCGGCGCAGAACGCCTTCTGCGTGCTGCGCACGTGCAGCAGCGATATCGCGGGATCCGCTTCCGCTTCGGTGACGGCCGCGTCGAGTCGCGCGAGCAGCGCGGCGTCGATCGCGTTGACCGGCGGTCGCGCCAGCGCCGCGACGAGCACGTGGCCGCGTCGCTCAACGGCGAGCATCGGCCACCTCCTGGCCGGCATTCGGCAAAGGATCGGGCGCGAGCTCGCGATGCAGCTCGCGCAACCGACGGCGCACGAGCTTTCCGGTCGGCGTCCGCGGCAGCGCGTCGATCGGATGAATCCAACGCGGACGCTGGTACGGTGGCAGGCGATCGGCGTGCGCGCGCAGCGCCGTGGTATCGGGCAGTTGCGTCCCCGCCTGAGCGACGAAGAACAGTGCGACCGCATCGACGCCGTCGGCGTCCGGCACCGTCACCGCTGCGGCCTCGGCCATGCCCGGACATGCGAGCGCCAGATGCTGCTCGAGCTCGATCAGGTCGACCCAGCGCCCGTGCACCTTGACGAGCGAGTCTTCGCGCCCGGCGAAACGCCACGCGCCGTCGCCCGCGCGTTCGAACAGATCCGACGGCGCGAAGCCGCCGTCGCGAAAATGCTCGGCCTGCGCGTCGGGCCGGTTCCAGTAGCCGAGCGCGACGGTCGAGCCGCGCACGAGGATGCGGCACGGAGCGGCACCCGACTCAGATGCATTGTCCTGAGCGGCAGTCTTTTCCGCGGGCGCCGTCGCATCGTTAAGCGCACGCACTTCGATTCCAGGCGATGCGCACAGTCCTTCGCCGTCGTCGCGATCGACGAGCACCAGCACCAGCGTCTCGGACGCGCCGAAGCCGTTGACGATCGTATATCCGGTCTGGCGCTTCCATTCGTCGCGCAGGCTTGGCGGCAACGCCTCGCCGGCGGAGGCGAAGAGCCGCACGCCGGACTGCGCGAGCGCCGGTGCCAGCCCCTGCTTCAAAAGGTTGCGGTACAGCGACGGGACGCTGAACAGCACGTTTGCGCGCTGCGCGGCGACGCTCGCGACCACGCTCTCCGCCGTCGGCCACTGCGGATCGAGGATCACCGTCGCGCCGAGCTTCAGCCCGGTGAAGATGCAGTTCGCGAGCGGATAGGAAAAGAAGAGCTTGGAGCTCGCGTAGATGCGATCCTCGACCGTGAGCCCGAGACGCTCGCGGCCAACGCGCTCGATCTCGTTCGCGATGCGCTGCGGGTGCACGACCGCCTTCGGGCGGCCGCTCGTTCCCGACGAATGCACCCACAACGCGGGCTCTTCCGGTCCCATCGGCTCTGCGGCGCACGGCGGCGTCTGCGCGACCGTCGACCGCCACTCGTCGACGGTGACGACCTCGGCGCTCCATGGCGCCGGCGTATCGTCGCCGGGTTCGGCGAGGATGAAACGGAATCCCGCCGCGTCGAGGATCGCGCGCCACTCGACCGGCGGCACGCGTGGGTTGACGCCGACAGCGACGCCGCCGGCCCAGATCGCGCCGAGATACGCGACCACCCAGTCGATGCCGTCGGGCAGCTTGACGGCAACGCGCTCGCCACGGCCGAGCCCGCGCGCTCGCCATGCCGCACCCGCACGCGCGACCCGGTCGCGCAATTCGCCACGCGTCATCTGCGTCGTGCCGCACACAAGCGCGACACGCTCGGCGGCATGCTCGCAAAGCAGCACGTACGCCGCGTTCTGTGTCGCCGATGCGGCCGCAACGGGTTCCGTCGCAGCAACGGTTTCGAATCCGATCAGCCCCGGCTTGCCGGTGCGCCAGCGCGCGTGCTCGGTCGTCAGCAGCGCGACGTGCTCGCGCTCCTCGGCGGCGAGCTCGCGGTAGAGCTCGCGCCCCGCGGAGTCGGGCGCCTCGCGCGCAGCGCTTTCCTCGAAGAATTGCGCGGCGCGCTCCTCCATCGCGATCGCGATGCGGAACAGGTCGTCCGCGTCGTCCACGCGCCTCGGAACGCCGGCGAACACCGCCGCGCAGTCGATTGCGTACGCGTCGTACACGGGCGTCATATCGACGTGGTAGCGCCTCGTCAGCGTGTCCATGTGCGTCCGCTCCATCGCGGCGAAGCGGCCGAACAGCTCGCGCAGGTCGGCGTCCGTCGCACTCGCGGCGGCGCGATGGTAAAACGCCTGGCCGCCCAGCTCGATCTCGAACGCCTTGCGCACCGCGCCCATCGCCGTCGCGTCGTCGACGGGTCCCGGCTCGAAGCGCGTCAGCGTGCCTCCGCACAGCGGACAGCCGCCATACGGGAACGCAAAGCCTTCGCTCACCTTCGCGCACGACGTGCAGTGCCAGCGCAGCGTCGCGCCCGCGCAGCAGATATAGGACTCGCCGTCGCCGTCGAGTGGGGAATGACACTTGGGACAGAGCATCGCGTCCTCCTACGCCTGCCGAGCAACGCCGAGCGGCCGCGGCGGCACGAAAGCCGCAATGTCGTCCGCGGTCAGCGGCCACTGCGCCCGCCCGCGCTGCAGGTATGCGCCGATCGCTTTCGCCGCGCGGCGTCCGGCGCTCATCGCGAGGATTACCGTCGCGCCGCCGGTCACGATGTCGCCGCCCGCGAACACCCCCGGCAGGTTCGTCGCCTGCGTCGCCTCGTCGGCGACGATGTAGCCCCACTTGCCCACGGCGAGACCTTGCGTCGCCTTGGCGACGATCGGGTTCGCCTTCGTGCCGAGCGCGTAGATCACCGTGTCGCACGGCCACGTCACGAATTCGCCGAGCGGCACCGGTGCCCGGCGTCCGCGCGCGTCCGGCTCGCCGAGGGCCATCCTTTCGACCTGGATGCCGCGGACGCCCCCGTCGGCGTCGACTTCGATCGCCACCGGCGCGTGCAGGAAGCAGAACTCCACGCCTTCCTCGCGCGCGTGGCGCAACTCCTCGACGCGCGCCGGAGCCTCCGCTTCCGAGCGCCGATACACGCAGCGCACGCGCGACGCGCCGAGCCGGCGCGCAACCCGCAGGCAGTCCATTGCCGTGTTGCCGGCGCCGATCACGACGACGTCGTCGCCGAGGCCGATCGGCGTGTCGCGATACGGGAACTGGTCGCCGCCCATCAGGTTCACGCGCGTCAGGAATTCGTTCGCCGAGAAGACCTGCCCCGCCGATTCCCCCGGGATCCCCAGGAAGGCCGGGGCGCCGGCACCGGCGGCGATGAACACCGCGTCGAACCCCATCGCACCGGTGAGCTGCGCGATCGTGAATGTCTTGCCGACGACCTTGTTCGTCTCGAAGCGAACGCCGATGTCGGACAGCCGCGCCACTTCGCGCTCGATGATGTCGCGCGGCAGCCGGAACGAGGGAATGCCGTAGCGCAACACGCCGCCGACGACGTGCAGCGCCTCGTAGACGGTGACGTCGGCGCCGTATTTGACGAGGTCGGCTGCGCAGGCGAGCCCGCCGGGACCGGAGCCGACGATCGCGACGTTGCCGAGCGAGCGCTCGAAGCGCGGCGGCTCCTCCTTCACGGGCTTCGCATGGTCGCCGACGAAGCGCTCGAGCCGGCCGATCGCCACCGGCTCCATCTTCGCCTTCACGAGCACGCATTGCGCCTCGCATTGCCGCTCCTGCGGGCACACGCGGCCGCAAACTGACGGAAAGATGCTCGACTCGTGGATCGCGGCGACCGCTGCGTCGACGTCGCGCACGAGCAGGTGGCGGATGAACCGCGGGATGTCGATCGACACCGGACAGCCGTCGATGCACGTCGGCTTCGCGCACTGGATGCAGCGCTCGGCCTCGCGCAGCGCCGCCGCCCAGCCGTAGCCCAGGTTGACCTCGCCGAAGTGGCGGGCGCGCTCGGAAGGATCGCGCTCCGGCATCTTCACCTGGTGGCGCTCGAGCGCGGCATACTTCTTGTACGTCCGCTTGCCGTCGACGATCAGCTTCTGCTCGAGGCTGCACACGTGCGCCTGGTCCTCGCTCGCGCGCGTCTCCTCGCGGCTGAAGCGCTTCTGCCTCGCGACGAGCTCGGCGAAGTCGATCGCGTGCGCGTCGAAGTCGGGACCGTCGACGCACGCGAACTTGACCTCTCCGCCGACGCTGACGCGGCACGAGCCGCACATCCCGGTCCCATCGACCATGATCGTATTGAGCGAGACGAGCGTTTGGACGCCGTACGGTCGCGTCGTCTCGGCGCATGCGCGCATCATCGGCATCGGGCCGATCGCGACGACGAGATCCGGTCGCTCGCGCTCGAGCAGCTCGGCGAGCGCTGCGGTGACGAACCCCGGCCGCCCGGCGCTGCCGTCGTCGGTGCAGACGACGAGCGTGTCGCTCCATGCGGCGAGCTGGTCCTGCCAGAACACGAGATCGGCGCTGCGAAAGCCGACGATGCACGTCGTGCGGTTGCCGGCCTGCTTGAACGCCCGCAGCTGCGGATACACGGGCGCGACGCCGAGGCCACCACCGATCAGCACGACATGCCCGACGTGCTCGATGTGCTGCGGCAGGCCGAGTGGTCCGACGAAATCGGCGAAGGCGTCGCCCTCAACGTAATCGTCGCGCATCGCGCGCGTCGTCTTGCCGAGCGCCTGCACCACGACCGTCACCGTGCCGCGCGCGCGATCGAAGTCGGCGACGGTAAGCGGAATGCGCTCGCCGCCCTCCGCGAGCCGCAGCATCACGAAATGGCCGGGCTCGGCCGCCTGCGCGACGTCGGGCGCGTCGATTTCCCAGAGGAACGCGCTGTCCGAGAACTGCTCGCGGCGGGCGATCGCGTACATGACGTGCCGCCTTCAGTCGCCGGCCAGCTCGCGCAACAGGCGTTGCGCGATCACCGACGCGACCTGCCGGCGGTAGTTGGACGCGGTGGCCGTCGAGCGCATTGGACTCACCTGCTTCGCGACGAGCTTGCCGACGGCCGCGAGCGCCTCCGCGTCTGCGGGCCGGCCGATCAGGGCATCTGTCCCCGCGAGCAGCAGCGGATGGGAGTTGGTGCCGGTGAGCGCAATGCGCAATTGCGCGATGCGGTTCGCATCCATGACGATCGCGACGGCGACGCCGGCCAGCGGGAAATCCATGCCGCCGCGCACGCGCGCCTTGCGATAGCCCGACGCGCCGCCCGGCTGCGCCGGCGGCAGGTGCACGGCGACGACCATCTCGCCCGGCGCAAGCGCGAGATGCGCGGCGCCGTCGTCGCGATAGAGGTCGGCGAGCGGGAGCCGGCGCGTGCCTGTTGCCGACATGACTTCAACGCCGGCCCCGAGCACAATCAGCGCGGGCGCTACGTCGCCCGAAAACGCCGCATGGCAGCGAGCGCCCTGCGGCGCCACGTGACAGGTGTCGCCGCCGCGCTTCAGGCAATACCGGTTCGAGGCGCGCCACCACGCGCTCTGGTTGTAGAACACGCAGCGCGTGTCGGCGCAGAGATTGCCGCCGAGCGTCGCGGCGTTGCGATGCGCGGGTCCTGCCACGGCCGATGCGGCCTGCGCGAGCGCCGGATATTCCCGCGCGATCCGCGCGTTCGCCGCGATCGTCGCGAGCGTGACGCCGGCGCCGACGACCCGCGGCTTCGCATCGAGCGAAAGCGTGCCGAGCGCGCCGATGCCGGTCACGTCGACGAGCGTCGCCGGCTGCTCGAGGCCGCGGCGCAGATTCGGCACGAGGTCGGTGCCGCCCGCGATGACACGCGCACCTGCGGCCGCCAGCAGCGTTGCAGCCTCGCCCATCGTCGTCGGCCGCTTCACCTCGAACACCGCCATGGCATCCATTTCAGGTCCTTTGCGCGCGCGTCGCCGCGAGGCGCTCGGCGCGCCGTTTTGCGACGATCGCATCGAGCACCCGGTCGGGCGTTGCCGGCAACTCGGTGAGGCGGATGCCGATCGCGTCGGCGATCGCATTGGTGAGTGCGGGCGGAAAGCCGTGCAGCGCGCCTTCGCTCGCCTCCTTCGCGCCGAACGGCCCGAGCGGGTCGCGGCTTTCGACCAGATGCACGTCGATCGGCGGCGACTCGGCAATCGTTGGAATGCGGTAGTCGAGAAAGTTGGGACGCAGCGCGAGGCCTTCGTGATACTGCGTCTCCTCCTGCAGCGCCTGCCCCATCCCCATCCAAACGCCGCCTTGCACCTGCCCGGTGACGGCAAGCGGATTGATCGCGAAGCCGCAGTCGTGCGCAACCCAGACGCGCTCCACGCTCACCTGGCCGGTGTCCTCGTCGACGGCCACTTCGACGACCTGTGCCGCGTAAGAAAATCCCGCGGTGGAACCGACGGCGGCACCGCGAAACTTGCCGCCTTGCGTTTCCGGCGGAGTCGACCACGTCCCCTTGACGGTCAGCGTGCCGCTGTCGGCGAGCGCAGCGGAAACGACGGACGCGAAATCCAGCCCGCGATCCGCGCCTTTCACGCGGCAGCCTTCGCCGAGCCATTCGATGTCGTCGACGGCGACGTTCAGCCGCTTCGCGGCGGCCGCGACGAGCACGTCGAGCAGCGCCTGCGCGGCCCGCAGCGCGGCATTGCCGACCATGAACGACACGCGTGACGAGTACGAGCCGTTGTCCTTCGGGGTCAATGCGCTGTCGGCGGCGACGACCCGAATGCGCGCCAGCGGCAACAGCAGCACTTCTGCCGCGACCTGCGCGAGCAGCGTCGAGCTGCCCTGGCCGATGTCGGAAGCGCCGGTCAGCAGCGTGATGCCGCCGTCGAAATCGAGCTTCAGATTGACGACGGCATGCGGCTCGCCGCTCCAGTGCACGGGCTTCGCCGACCCCGACACATAGTGCGAGCACGCCATGCCGAGGCCGTGGCCGCGCGGCAGGTGGCCGCGCCGCTCGCGCCACCCCGACGCGCGCTCGACATGATCGAGGCATTGCGGAATGCCGTACGAATTGACCTGCAGGTCGTTCAGCGTGCGGAACGGTGGCGTGATCAGGCTTGCCCGCCGCAGCGCGAACGGGTCGAGGCCGAGCTCGCCCGCCATCGCATCGAGCAGCGCCTCGAACGCATGGCGCGCGTCGACCGCACCGTGCCCGCGCATCGCGCCGCAGGGCGGCGTGTTCGTGTAGATGCGAAAGCCGCGGTAGCGAACGGCGCCCACGCGGTACAGCGCATGCAGCAAGGCGCCCGCGTAGAGAATCGTCACGAGGCCGTAGCCGCCGTACGCGCCGCCGCGCTGCACGATCTCGCAGTCGACCGCGACGATCTCGCCGCTGTGCTTCAATCCGAGCTTCAGCCGGATGTCGGTTTCCGGGCGGCCGCGATGCGTGAGGAAGCTGTCCTCGCGCGACTGCTCGGTGCGCACGGTGCCTCCTGCGGCGCGGGCGAGCGCGCCGGTGATCATTTCGAAGTTGAGCGGCTCGACGCGATGGCCGAAACCGCCGCCCACGAACGGCTTGACGACGCGCACCTGCGCGCTGTCGAGGCCGAGGCATTGCGCGAGCGTCAGGTGCAGGTAATACGGGACCTGCGTCGTCGACCGGCTCGTGAGGCGCGCGCGCTCGGGCTCCCACGTCGCGAGCGCGCAGTTGAGCTCGATCTGGCCGTGCGCGACCTCGGCGTAGCGGAACGTCTGCTCGCGCACGAGATCGGCGGCGGCAAAACCCGCATCGACGTCGCCGAACGTCTGGTCGACGTCGCGCTCGACGTTGCCGGGCTTGTTGTCGTGCAGCAGCACCGCGCCTTCTGCGCGCGCGTCGGCCGCGCTGAAGTACGCCGGCAGCGGCTCGATGTCGAGCATGATCGCCGAGAGCGCCGCATTCGCGCTCGCGTGATCGACGGCGGCCACGGCGGCCACCGGCTCGCCGCGATAGCGCACGCGCTCGCGCGCCAGCGGCCATTCGTTCTGCGCGATCGGGATCACGCCGTACGGCGCCGCGAAGTCCTCACCGGTGATCACCGCGCGCACGCCGGGCAGCGCACGCGCGCGCGACGTGTCGATGCCGCGGATCACGCCGTGCGCGACAGGACTGCGCAGGATCATGCCGACGAGCGCGTCGCCGACCGGCAGGTCAGCCGTGTACTGCGCGCGGCCGGTGACCTTCTCGATGCCGTCGATCAGCGGCGTGGCCTGGCCGACGCTGCGCTCGGGCAGCGCGATGAGCGGTGTCGACTTGACGCGCGTGTCCATGGCGTCAGTTCCCCGCCGCAGCGCACGCGCACTGCACCGACTCGATGATCTTCACGTAGCCGGTGCAGCGGCAGAGATTGCCGCCGAGCGCCTCGCGGATCGACGCCTCGGACGGCGCAGGATCGCGGCGCAGCAGCCCCTCCGCGCTCATGATCATGCCGGGTGTGCAGAAGCCGCATTGCGTGCCGAGCTTTTCGTGGAACGCCTGCTGCAGCCGGCTCATGCGCCCGCCCTGCGCGAGGCTTTCGATCGTCTCCACGCTGCGGCCGGCGACGCCGACGGCGAGCGTGATGCACGCTAGACGCGGCACACCGTCGACGAGCACGGTGCACGCCCCGCATTCGCCGCCGTCGCAACCCTGCTTGGTGCCGGTCAGCCCCAGGTCGTCGCGCAGGTAGTCGACGAGCAGCGCATGCTCGGCGACGGCGTCTTCGCGCTCGCGCCCGTTGACGACGAGCTTCAGCAAGCGTTTGGGCATGTCAGCCTCCCTTCGGCCGCAGATCACGCACGCGCACGGCCTTGCCCTGCGAGCGCGGAATCTCGCCGGGGCTCTTCACGCAGACGTCGACGGTGATGCCGGCGAGCGACTTGACGTGATGCGCAGCGTCGCGCGCGATGCGGTCGAACTCCGTCGCCGGCACGCCGGGAAGCGCTTCGACATCGAGCGACACGTGATCCAGAGTGCCGCGGCGCTCGACGACGACCTGGTAGTGCGGCGCGATGCGCGGCCGGCCGATCAGCACCGCCTCGATCTGCGACGGATAGACGTTCACGCCGCGCACGATCAGCATGTCGTCGTTGCGGCCCGTGACGCGCAGGATGCGCAGATGCGTACGCCCGCATTCGCAGGGCGCCGTCGTGACCCTCGTGATGTCGCGCGTCCGATAGCGGATCATCGGCAGCGCTTCCTTCGCGAGCGTCGTGATCACGAGCTCGCCCGCGTGCCCTTCCGGCACCGGCGCGCCGGTGTCGGGATCGATCACCTCGAACAGGAAGTGGTCCTCCCACCCGTGCAGGCCCTCTTGCCGCTCGCATTCGCATGCGACGCCCGGGCCCATGATCTCGGACAGCCCGTAGATGTCGACGGCCCGCAGGCCGAGTCGCGACTCGATCTCGCGCCGCATCGCGGCGCTCCACGGCTCGGCGCCGAAGAGCCCGACGGCGAGCGCGCTCTTGCGCAGGTCGACTCCCTGCTGCTCGGCCACTTCGGCGATCGCCAGCGCATAGGATGGCGTGGCGCAAAGCACGCGCGCGCCGAAATCGACGATCAGCGCCACCTGGCGCTCGGTCGATCCGCCGGACACCGGCACGACGACGCCGCCCAGCCGCTCCGCGCCGGCGTGCGCGCCGAGGCCGCCGGTGAACAATCCATAGCCGTAGGCGTTGTGGACGACGTCGCCACGGCGCGCGCCGGCCGCAAAGAGCGAGCGCGCCATCAGCTCGGACCAGTGATCGAGGTCGTTCTGCGTGTAGCCGACGACGGTGGGCTTGCCCGTCGTGCCCGACGACGCGTGCAGCCGCGCGAGATCGTCCTTCTTGCGCGCGAACATGCCGAACGGATAGTGATCGCGCAGGTCGGTCTTCACGGTGAACGGCAGCCGCGCGACGTCGGCCAGGCGCTCGATGCGCTCCGCGCCGATGCCGGCGGCGTCGAGGCGCTTGCGGTGCAGCGGCACGTTGGCGTACGCGTTCGCGAGCGTCGCGTTGAGCCGTGCGAGCTGCAGCGCGGCGAGGCGCTCGCGCGGCATCGTTTCCTGCTGCGGATGAAAATACCGGCGTGTGTCGACGCCCACTTCGGCCATCGTGATCGCGCCCATCGTCGCTCCCCGTTATTCCGAGATCGGTGCGGGCCGCCGCACGCCGCGGACCGGCAGGCGCACCAGCGCCGCCCCCTGCGTGAATCCGGCCTTCGTCACCACCGTGAATTTCATGTGTGCGCCGCCCGCCGCTGCCGCGAGACCCGCGATCGCGGTCACGGCGAACGTCGCCGTGCCGTTCACGAGACCCGTCGCGATCATCGCGATCGCGATGAGCGGCAACAGCGTTCCCGCGAGCTGCAGCACGCGGCTCGCCGGCTCGAGTGCGGCGTGCGCACGCGGTGACTGGGTCGCGATCGCGCGCCGGTAAGCGAGCCAGATCACGATTCGCAGCAGCACCAGCGCGCCGAACAGCGTCAGCAGCGTTTGCGTGCCGACGCGAAGCCACGCCGCCGCGACGAGCCACAGGCCCGCGCCCTCGGCGAGCCCGGTCACTACGAGCAGCGGCGCGACGAGCGCGTGCCGCCACGCCGGAATGCCGCGCGCGGCCTGCAGCATCCGTCCCTGGCAGAAGACGAACGCAAACGCCAGCGCGGCGGCGACCGGTACGAACACCGCGGTGCCGGCGGTGGCCGCGAGGCCGCAGGGGAAAAGCAGCGCCGCCACATACGCCTCGCGCGTCATCCACGACGTGTGCGGATGGAAGAACACGTGCAGCGCCCGCAGCGGCCGCCCGAGCTCGTGCCACACGCAGAGCAGCCCGGTACCAATCAACGCGAGGCCGGCGAGCAGCGGCACCGCCAGCGAAAGCCCCGACACGCCGGCGAGCGCGGCGAACACGATGAGGCCCGCACCGACGCCGCCGCAGACGAAGTTGGCGGCCGCGCGCGCGTCCCAGTTGCGCTGCCGCGACGGCGACGCTGCGAGGTTGCTCATCCGCCCACCCCTTCGGTCTCCGGCGCCGGCGCAGGGTCCTCGGCCTTCGCGTCCCAGAGGTAAAACAGATTCGGACCGGTGCCGAGCTCCTCGTGCATCCGGAAATGCTCGTTCTCCGCGAGCAGTTGTGACACGTTGCTCTGCGGGTCGTCGAGATCGCCGAACGCGAGCGCCTGCGCGATGCACGAGTTCACGCACGCGGGCGTCGCTTCCGGATCGACGCCGGGCGTCTTGCCTTGCTCGAGGCCGGCATCGATGCGCTCGACGCAGAACGTGCACTTGGTCGCCACCGCGATGCGCTCGTCGTGACGGCGCGCCGCCTCGCTCGCCGTCGGCTGGCCGTACGCGAACAGTGGCTTCGCGGCCTTCGACCGCGCCTCGTACGGGCACGCGACCATGCAGTACGCGCAGCCGATGCAGAGGTCGTAGTCGATCGTCACGATGCCGTCCGCGCGCTTCTTCGTCGCTGTCGTCGGGCAGACGTCCGCGCACGGCGGGTCGTCGCAATGCATGCAGCCGGTCGGCACGAACGCGCGCTGCACGTCGGGATACGTGCCGAACTCGAGGTCGAGCACGCGCCGCCACTGCACGCCCGGCGGCGTCGCGTTGGCGTGCTTGCACGCCGCCGTGCACGTCTGGCAGCCTACGCAACGCCGCAGGTCGGCGACCATGGCCCAGCGCGTCATGGCCGGCCCCCGCCATGGCTTCGCGAGATGTTCACGCGCACGATGTCCGCGCCGGAGCCCGTCGCATCGGTCAGGTCCAGCGACATCGTCGCGAGCGAGTTGAGGCTCGGCACGCCGAAGTCCTTCGCGAACGGCGTCGCCCAGTGCCCGAACTGGCCGATCAGGAGCAGCGTGTCGGGCCGGATGCCCTGGCGCAGCACGGCGCGGCCGCGCACGGCGCGCTGCGGCGTGACGATCTCGATCGGATCGCCGTCGGCGATGCCGAGCCGGGCCGCGGCCTGCGTGTTGATGATCACGCCGCGGTGCCCGGCGACGTTGTCGGCGACTTCCTTGATGAGCTGCATGCCGACGTTGCCGCCCCATGCGTATTGCATGCTGCGCGCCGTCAGCAGCCAGAACGGAAAATCATCGGGCTTGCCGCCCGCGGTCGTGACCGCCGCGACCCATGGTGCGGCAAAATCCTTGCAGGGCGGCAGTGCCTGGTATTCCTCGAGCTGCCGGTCCCACCAATGCATGCCGTGCTCGTGGAGCCGGCGGCCGAGCTCGCGGCCGACACGCTGCAGCCGTTCCTGATACGGCAGCTCGAAGCGCAGGCCGCGCGAGACGAGCGTCGGGAACAGGTACCAGTCGGTGCGCGGGAAGCGCTTCGTCGCCAGGCCGTTCGCCTTCCACCAGTCGAGGCCGCGGATGTCGCCGCCGCCCGAGAGCTCGGCGCTGGCGGCCTTGCACACGGCGTCCCAGATCTCTTCGCGCGAATGCACACGCGCGACGTCGAGCGAGAAGTCGCCGTCACCGCTCGCGAGCGGCACGCCGGCCGCGCCCTTGTTGATCGCCGCGTTGTACTTTTCGGTGAGCCCGGTGCGCCGCGCAAGCTCGGTGGCGATGTCGGTGAAGTCGCGGGCCTCGCCGCGCACCGTCACGGCCGGCTGGCGCAGCGCAAAGCCCTGGTGGTCCCAGAACTGCTCGACGTACTTCGAGCCGCCGATTCGAATGAGCTGCAGGCTCTCGAGGTCGGTCGCGTCGGGCAGCAGCACGTCGGCGAAGTGGTTCGTCTCGTCGCGCGTGTAGGCGAACGCGACGACGAACGGGAAGCGGGCCATCTTCTCGCCCACCGCCTGCGTGTCCCAGAACGAGATCGCCGGATTGGTCCGGTAGACGAACCACACGTCGGGCGGAGCGACGCGCGGCAGCCCCTGCGGCGTGTCGTCGAGGAACATCCACGAGAAGTGCGTCGGTCCGAGCGCCTGGCTCCACGGCCCGTTGCCGGCGAGCGGAACCATCGTCTTGTACGCGTTGCGGATGTTCGGCCTCGGCGACCAGTGCGCCTTGTCGGTCGGATTCATCGGGTAGCTCATGAATCCGTCCGGTCCGGGCGTCGCGCTCGCAAGGCGCTCGGACAGCGGCCGATTGAGCCGCACCGTCGTTCCGAGCGTGCCGCCCGGCACTTCGAGGCCGCCGACGAGTGTTGCGAGGATCGTGCGCGCCCAGCAGCATTCGTAGCCGCCCCAGCCGTTGTTGACCGTTTTGCCGAGGCTGACGGCAACCGGCCGATACGGCAGCGTGACGCCGTCGATGTCGATCGTCGCGCCGATGCGCGCATGGTCGATGAACTCGTTCGCGATGCGCCGGATCGTCGCGGCGGGAACGTCGCAGATCGCGGCCGCCCACTCGGGCGAGTACGGCGCCATGTGCGCGACGAGCTTCGAAAACGCCGTCTCGCCGCTCACGCGGCCGTCGGCCAGCACGTCGCCGTCGGGACCGGTCTCGATCGCGTCCACGTCGAACCGTCCGGTGAGCGCTTCGACGGCGCCTGCGGCGTCGTAGGGGACCGCGCGTGCATCGGCGGAATCCCAGACCAGCGGCTTCCGTGTTTCACGGTCGCGCAGGTAGTATCCGTTCGGCCCGACGAGATACGGCGACGCCGTGTGCTTGCGCAGGAACTCGGCGTCGAGGCGCTCGCCACCGACTTCGTGCAGCAGCACGTGGATCAGCGCGTACAGGAACGTGGCGTCGGTCTTGGGACGAATGGGCACCCATTCCGCCGAGCACGCGCCCGTCACCGACAGATGCGGCTCGACCTGCACCCGCTTCATTCCACGAACGCGCGCCTGCGAATGGCGCCAGATGCCGACGACGCCGCCCGACGCTTCTACGTTCGCGCCGCACGAGATCAGGTAGTCGCACAGCGGCGTGTCGGGCGACACGGTGAACGCGCGGTGCCAGAGCTCGCCGTACAGATGCTCGGAGTGGTAGCACTTGACGCCTTGTCCCGAGCCCAGGCCCATGTCGACGGCACCCCAGGCGGACAGAAACGCCGGGAACGTGCCCATGTACGACTGCGGCGTGCCGCCGCCACCGAAGCTCGCCGCGACGCGCGGATAACCGGAGGCGTCGGTGAGCCCTTCGTGGCGAACCGCTTCGAGGCGCGCGGCGATGAGGTCGAACGCCTCGTCCCACGAGATCGGCACGAAGCCGGGGTCCTCGTCGCGGCCCTTGCGCGGATTCGTGCGCTTCATCGGCGACAGCACGCGATGCGGGTTGTACGTCTTCTGCACGAGCCCGAACGCCTTGACGCACACTTTGCCGCCGCCGGGATGCACCGACGCCGCGCAGAAGTTCGGCTCGACCTCGGTCGCGACGCCGTCGACGACCTTGACGGTCAGCAGATCCGGCCCGGCGACGCACTGATAGCAGTACGTCGGTACCCGGCGCGAGGCGGGTGGCGCATCGCTGCGCGGTGCGACGACGCTCACGCAACGGGCTCCGGTTGCGCGCGATTCCGTCCGGCGTCGCCGCTCACGACGTCGGCGCTCACGCGATCCCCGCCTTCGCGGCCTTCGCAGCGAGCCGCGATTTGGTCTGTGCGAGGTCGACGACGAAGCGGTTGTGCGTTCCGCGACAGATCGCGTCGACGCCGTCGCTGCCCTCGATCGCGAACGAGACGGCACGTCCCTTCACCTCGGTTATCGTCACCGTCAGCGAAGCCGTCATGCCGAGCAGCGTCGCGGCCATGTGGTCGAGCTCGATCCGCGTCCCGACCGAATCCTCGCCCGAGTCGAGATGCGCGAGCAGCAGCTCGCGACACGCGATCTCGATGTCGCGCACGAGCATCGGCGTCGCGTACACGCGCGCGCTCTCGCCCATGAAGTCGATCGTCCGTGCGCGGTCGATCGCGATGCGGCTGGTCGCCGAGAGGCCGACGGTCAACGAGGATTTCATGCGCTTCCTTTCGTCATGACATCTAAAGTCCTAGATAGGCTTCCCGCACGCGCGGATCGCCGAGCAGATCGCGGCCCGCGCCCTCGATCGCGACGCGCCCGGTTTCGAGCACGTAGGCGCGGTCGGCGATCGCCAGCGCCGCGCGCGCGTTCTGGTCGACGAGCAGGATCGTCGTCGCGGCTTCCTTGAGCGTGCGGATCACTGCGAAGATCTCGGCGACGAGCCGCGGCGCGAGTCCCATGCTCGGCTCGTCGAGCAACAGGAGCCGTGGCTTCGCCATCAGCGCGCGACCGATCGCCAGCATCTGCTGCTGGCCCCCCGACAGCGTGCCGGCGGCCTCGCGCCGCTTCGTGCGCAGGATCGGGAACAGGTCGAACATGCGCGCGAGCGATGCGGCGATCTCGCCAGCGGGCCGCGTGAATGCGCCGAGCCGGAGGTTGTCCTCGACGGAAAGCGGACCGAACATCTGCCGTCCTTCCGGCACCTGCACGATGCCCATGCGCACGCGCGAGCGCGGGGATGCGCGCGTGATGTCCGCGTCGCCGAACCGAACGCTGCCACCGGTTGCGGGCTGCACGCCGGACAGCACGCGCAACAGCGTCGTCTTGCCGGCGCCGTTCGCGCCGACCAGCGCGACGAGCTCGCGTTCGCCCACGCGCAAGTCCACGCCGGCCAGCGCGGGGATGCGGCCGTAGCGGCTCGCGATTTTTGCGACGTCAAGCATCGGCCACCTCGGTCTCGTGCGCCGCACCGAGATAGGCGTCGACGACGCGCGGGTCCTCGCGCACCGCCTCGGGCGTGCCCTCGGCGAGCAGCCGCCCGTGGTCGAGCACGACGATGCGATCCGACACGCCCATCACCAGATGCATGTTGTGCTCGACGAGGACAACCGTCGTTCCGGTGCCCGCGAGCTTGCGGATCAGCTCGTCGATCTCGCGCGCTTCCGTCGGATTGAGTCCCGCTGCGGGTTCGTCGAGCAGCAGCAGCCGCGGCTCGCCTGCCAGCGCGCGGGCGATCTCGAGCCGCTTCAGCGCGCCGTACGGCAGCGCATCGGCGCACGCATCGGCGCGGCCAGCGAGGCCGAGGAAACGCAGCAGCTCGAGCGCGCGTGCACGGCTTTCGCGCTCGCAGCGGGCGAGCGCGGGTGTGCGCAGCAGCGTCGGCACGAGGCCGCAGGGTTCCAGCCGGTGCCGTCCCGTCATCACGTTCTCGACGACGGTCATGTTGAAGAACACCTGCAGGTTCTGGAACGTGCGGCCGATGCCGGCGACCGCGAACGCGTGCGGCGGCCTGCCCGTCAGGTCGATGCCTTCGAACAGGATGCGGCCGGCGGTGGGCCGATACACGCCGGTCAGCAGGTTGATGAGCGTCGTCTTGCCGGCGCCGTTCGGGCCGATGATCGAGTGCACGGTGCCGGGCTCCACGGCGAACGTCAGGTTCTCGATCGCATGCACGCCGCCGAACGCCTTGGACAGCCGCTCGACGCGAAGCCCGCCCGGAGCGCGTCCCGTCGTCATGTCCGCCGCGAAAAAAGCGCCGCGAGCGTCGGCACGATGCCGCGCGGCATGAAGATCATCGTCGCCATCAGGAGCGCGCCGAAGGCGACCATCTCGTAGTCCTTGAGCACCGTCAGCACCTGCGGCAGCACGGTCAGCACGGCCGCGCCGACGATCGCGCCGGCCGTCGACGCCATGCCGCCGAATACGACCATCGTGACGAGCTCGATCGAATGCAGGAACGACGCCTTCGCCGGCGTTACGAAGCCGGAGTAGAACGCGACGAGTGCGCCGGCTAATGCCGCAAGCGACGCCGACACGACGAAGGCGAGCAGCTTGTGGCGCGCCGTGTCGATCCCGGTCACTTCTGCGGCAACCTCCGACGTGTGCAGCGCACGCAGCGCGCGACCGGTCGGCGAGTCGATCAGGTTCGACACGACGAACACCGTCGCGAGCAGCGCACCGCCCGCGATCCAGTACCAGGCGCGCTCGCCCTGGACGGCGAAGCCCGCCAGCGTCAGCGCGGGGACCTGCATGCCGTCGGGCCCGCCGGTGATTCGGTCCTCGGTGGCGAGCACGATCGAGACGATGATGCCGAGCCCGAGCGTCGCCATCGCGAGGTAGTGGCCCTTCAGTTTCAGGATCGGCCGGCCGACGACGAACGCCAGCAATGCGACCGCGGCGATCGCGCCCGCGAGCGCGGCGAGCGGCGGCACGCCGTAGCGCGCCGTGAGCAGCGCGGTGCCATAGCCGCCGAGCGCAAAGAAGCCGGCATGGCCGAGGCTGATCTGGCCAGCGTGGCCGATCAGCAGGTTGAGCCCCACGCACACGATCGCGTTGAAGGCGACGAGGATCGCAACGTCGTAGAAATAGGCGTTCGGGATCACGAGCGGCCCGGCCGCGATGACGAGCGCGAGCAGCAGCAAGAGCCGCGTGCGCGGCGCGAGCGCGACCGCGCGCGTGCGGCTGCCGCGGCTAGACGCGTTCGCCTCGAAGTGCACCGAAGAGTCCATCGGGGCGCAGGAAGAGGACGGCGAGGATGACGACGAACGCGATGACGTCCTTGTAGGCGGACGACACGTAGCCGGCGCCGGCGCCTTCGAGCAATCCCAGCGCGAGCCCGCCGGCGATCGCCCCGGGGAAGCTGCCGAGGCCGCCCAGGATCGCCGCCGCGAATCCCTTGAGCCCGAGCATGATCCCGGTGTCGTAGGACGTGAACGCGATCGGTGCGATCAGCACGCCCGCGACCGCGCCGAGAGCGGCGGCGAGGCCAAAGCTCGCAAGGAGCACGCGCTTGACGTCGATGCCGACGAGCTCGGCCGCGAGTTTGTTGTGCGACGTCGCGAGCATCGCCTTGCCGAGCCGTGTGCGACGGAAGAACCAGGTCAGCGCGGCGACGATCGCGACCGTCGCGCCGAGCACCCACAGGCTCTGCGGCACGATCGTCGCACCGAAGAGCTGAAGCGGCGCGTCGCCGGACAGCGGCGGCAGGCGGTGCACGCTCTTGTCCCAGACGAGCTGCGCCACGCCGCGCAGCAGGATCGACGCGCCGATCGTGATGATGATCAGCGTGACGACGTCGGCCCGGCGCGCCCGCTCGATCGCCACCTTCGCGAGCAGCAGGCCGACGATCGTCGCGACGACGATCGCGCCGCCGATCGCGAGCGGCATCGGCCAGCCCGCGATCAGCAGCGACACCGCGCTCATGCCGCCGATCATCACGAACTCGCCCTGCGCGAAGTTGATCACGCGGCTCGCGTTGAAGACGATCGAGAAGCCCAGGCCGACGAGCGCATAGATCGACCCGACGGTGAGACCGCCGGCGACGAATTGCACCCATTGCGCGTCCATCGGGCTGCCTTCCATGACGCGCCGCAGCCGCGTGAGGCCTGCGCGCGCCGCGCGGTTACCGGATCACGACCCAGTTGCCCTTGCGCACTTCGAGCATCTGGAATGCGGTGAGATCGAGGCCCATGTGGTCGTCGGCCGTCATGTTGACGACGCCGCCGGTGCCGACGTAGCCGCGCGTCGCCTCGAGTGCGTCGCGCACCTTGGCCTTGTCCGTGCCGCCTGCGCGGCGCACCGCTTCGACCGCGAGCATCAGGCCGTCGTACGCATGACCGCCGAACGTCGAGACGTCCGACCTGTACTTCGTCTCGTACTCGCTCTTGTACGCGACGACCACCTTCTTCTGCGGATCGGCGTCGGGGAGGATGTCGGCGACGAGCAGGGCTGCGGCCGGCAGCCGCACGCCTTCGGCGGCATCGCCCGAAAGCTTCACGTACTCCTTCGACGCCACGCCGTGCGACTGGTACAGCGGCGCCGTGATGCCAAGCTGGCGGTAATTGCGCGTGACGATGGCCGGGCCCTGTCCGAAGCCGGCGTTCAGCACCGCCTGCACCGACGGCGTGCCGCGGATCTTCGTGAGCTGCGCGGTCATGTCGGTGTCCGCCGCGCCGTACGTTTCGTCGGCGACGATCTCGACGCCGTACTTGGGCGCGACCTTCACGCATTCGCCGCGCATCGATTTGTCGAAGCCGCCGGTGCCCGAGATCAGCGCGACCTTCGTGAGCTGGCGCGCCTTGACGTCCGTGAAGATCTTCTCGCACGCCATGCGGTCCGTGTGCGGCGTCTTGAACACCCATTTCTTCGCGGGCTCGACGATGACGACGGCGCCCGCGAGCGAGATGAACGGAACCTGCGCCTGCTCGACGAGCGGCACGGCGGCCATCGTCGTTCCCGTCGTCGAGCCGCCGACGATCACGTCGACCTTGTCCTGCTCGATCAGCCGCTTCGTGAACGTGCGTGCCTTCTCGGCGTCGCCCGCGTCGTCGTAGACGGTGAGCGCGAGCTTGCGCCCGGCGACGCCGCCCGCGGCGTTCAGCCGCTCGACGTACATCTCGAGCGTCTTCTGCTCCGGATCGCCGAGAAATGCGGCGGGACCGGTCACCGAGAGGAACGCGCCGATGCGGATCGGCTCCTGCGCGAACGCGGCGGCAGCGGAAAAAGCGAGCGCGATGCCGGCGCCGCGCAGCGCGAGGCGGGCAATGTCGGTCACACCCATGGCAGCTTCTCCTTCCCCGAAAGACGGCGACGTTGCGGACGGCGTTGCGCCCGCCTCACTTGGCCTGCGCGCGCCGGCGGATGCCCAGTGCTCGGTGAACGGATAGAATCCCCGTTCTTCGACGGATTCTGGTACCGCAATGCAGGTATTGATTTGATCTGCATCATCCTTTCCCGGACGCCGTGGTGACGGGCGCATCCGGCACGACGAACGCGGCGCGCGTGCGCCGTCCGCCACGCCGCGGCGCGGGCGCGCGGGCAGCGGCGCGCGACATCGCCGTGCGCCCGGCGCAGCGCGCCGACCTCGATCAGGTGATCGCGATCGACAAGACGGTCACCGGCCTCGAGAAACGCGACTACTGGCACGCGGTGTTCCGCCGCTACGCAGCCAACGGGCTGGCCGGGCGGCAGTTCCTGGTCGCCGACGCCGGCGGGCGTGTGGCTGGGTTCGTCATCGGCGAAGTGCGCGACTGGGAGTTCGGCTCTCCGCCCTGCGGCTGGGTGTTCGGCATCGACGTGCGGCCCGACATGCGGCTCGCAGGCGTCGGCACGCGCCTGCTCGCCGCGATCTGCGAGCGCTTCCGCCGCTCCGGCGTGCAAACGGTGCGCACGATGCTCGCGCGAGACAACACGCTCGTGCTGTCGTTCTTCCGCAGCCAGGGGATGATGGCCGGGCCGTTCATTCCGCTCGAGATGGACCTCGGGGGCGCACGCGAGCCGGCCGCAGCGCGAAGCCGCCGGCCGCGATGAGACTGCAGAAGAACACGTCGCTCGCGCTCTACAGCGTGATCGAGTTCGCGGCCGATCCGGCGCGGCACGTTTCCGCAGCGGAGATCGCCGCCAAGTACGGCGTGTCGGCGCATCACCTCGCGAAGGTGCTGTCCGACCTCACGCGCGCCGGCATCGTCGAATCGGTGCGCGGCGCCGGCGGCGGCTATCGGTTCATCGGCAACGCGCGGCGGCTGACGCTGCTCGACGTGATCCGACTATTCGAGGATTTCGAGCCGGCGGCGGCGCGCCGCGAGCCGGGCGAAGCCACTCCCGTGGGCATGGCGCTGCGGCTCGTGCAGTCGGAGATCGACGAGATCGCGAAGTCGACGTTCGGCTCGGTCACGCTCGCGACGATGCTGCGGCTGGTCGAACGCCAGACACGGCCGGCAATGCGCCCGGCTGCCCGCAAGCAGGGTCGTTGAGCGCCGCTTCCGCGTCGCGGCGCAGCTCCTCGGCGGCGCGCTTCGGATCGATCTTCGACGTGCGGCGATAGGCATCCAGGATGCGGCGGAAGTTTTCGCGCCCGCTCGAGTGCGTGTCGCCGTAGCCGCGGATGAGCCGCGGCAGCCGCGCGATCGAGCCGGCCGCGTCGCCGCCCCATCGGGCGTCGTGCGTGAGCGCGAGCTCGAGCGCCACGAGCCAGTCCTCGATCGCCTGCTGCTCGCGCGCAAAGCGCAGCGAGTGCGGCCGCAACGGCCGCAGAGCGGCGAGCGCGCGCAGCGCGAGCGCGCCGGCGACCGATGTCGTCTGCAGCGTGACGCCTTTGCGCGCTGACGAACTCTCGCCCGCTCCAGGTGACGCGAACCGGTGCAGCAGCGCACCGCGCTCGAGCCATGCGCCGAGCCGCCGCGGCAGGATCGCCGCCATTTCCAACCGGCTCGGCTTGAAGAAGTCGTACACGCGGACGATGGCGCCGACCGGAGCCGCGGCCTCGTCGCGGATGCGCGCGAAGCGCGATGCGCGGATCTTTTCCCGCGCGACGCGGATCACGTCGTCGTAGCGCATCCACAACGCGAGCCAGCGCGCCGCTTCGCGCGCCGCGTCCTGCCGCCGACCGTCCGCGTCGAGACGGCGGCTTGCGATGACGATGCGCGCGACGCGATCGAGGTAGCGCGATGCGTAGCGCGGTCCCTGGTATTCGATCAGCTCGGCGGCGCCGGTGGCCGCGAACTCGCCCACGGATTGCGGCAATGCGGCGACGGCGTGCGCGATGTCCGCCGGCAGCGCGTGCGACGATGATCTGACGTCGCCGACGTCCGTGGTCACCGTTCCGGCGTCGCGCTCGCGTCCGCTTGATGCTGCACCCACCGGTTCCGGCGGCGTCGCCTGCGCGCGCTCGTACGCCTCCGCGAATGCGGCGAGACTCGCGTCCGCGCCTCGGCCGGCGCCTCGCACGGCGTCCTCGCACGCGGCGCGCGTGAGCGGCAGCGCGCCGCTGCCTGCAAGCGCGCCAAACAGCGCGGCGCTGATCACGGTCGCGTGCCGGCGCCTGATCGCCTCCATGTCGAACAACACGGCGTGCCGCGCGAGCGCGTGCACTGCGTCGACGATGCGGCCGCTGTCGAAGCGCGCGTCGCCGCCGCTCATTTTTTCCCGCGTCGTGTAGACGCGATGTGTGGACGCGACGACCGTCGTGCGCGCCGGCGTGCTCATGCCGCGTTCGAGCATCCGCGCCGCCTCCAGCAGCTCGGCGCAGACGAGCACGTCGACCGCTCCGGGAACCGGGGCGAGTCCGAACACGGGCACCGCGGCGCCCACCGGCGGCCGTGCGATCTCGATGTAGTACGTCGTCGCGCCCGTGCGCTGCGAGACGCCCGGCGTCGACGTCGCCTGCGCGAGCGCGCCGTCGCCGCGCGCCGCGTGCACGATCCAGTCCGTCAGCACGCCGCCCCCCTGCCCGCCGAGCGCGGCAATCAGGATCGTGACCGGCCCGTGGGGCGACATCTGCGGCGGCGACGTCTCAGCGCTCATGCAACAAGCAGCGCGCGCATGGCCAACGCCCGCACGCCGGCGATGAACCGCTCCCACGCGGTGGGTGCGGTAATGACTTCGGTGCGGTAGAACGACGGGCACAGCGCCGCCGTTTGCGCGAGCTCGCCGCACAACCCGCACCCGACGCAGTCCGCGGTCACCGTCGTGACCGGGTCGATTCGCAACGGATGACTCGAAGCCTTCAGCGTCAGCGACGGACAACCGGAGAGCCGGATGCAGGCGCGGTCGCCGGTGCACACGGTCTCGTCGATGCCGTAGCGCACGCGTGTGGCGCGCGTCCCGGCGGCCCGCTCGCGTGCGGCCTGCGCGCGCAACCTTCGCTGGCGCTCGAGCTGGCATTCGCCTTCGGCGACGACGACCTTGAGGCCGCCTTGCTGCGTCGTGAACGCGTCTTCCAGCGTCGCCTGCATGCGCGCGACGTCGTACGTGTGCACGGTGCGCAGCCACTGCACGCCGACGCTGCGCACGACGTCCTCGATGCGCGTATCGGTCGCCGTCGTGCTGCGACCGCCGGCGTCGTCGCGGCGCGCGGCCGCGGGCGTGGACACCAGCTCCTGCGTCCCGGTGGCGGACGTGTAGCCGTTCTTGAAGATCAACAGCACCGAATCCGTACCGTTCTTGACGGCCGACGTGACGCCGGACAGGAAGCCGTTGTGCCAGAACCCGCCGTCCCCCACGGTGGCGAGCGGCCGCTTGTCCGCGAGCGGGGCGACAGCGGCGGCGCTCGCGAGCCCCATGCCGTAGCCGGTGATCGAATTGCCGATCATGAACGGCTCGAACATCGCGAACGAATGGCAGCCGATGTCGGCTGCGACGTGCCGCGACCCCAGCCTGCGCTCCGCGAGCTTGAGAGCGCTGAACACCGGGCGCTCCGGGCAGCCGATGCAGAATCCGGGCGGGCGTGCCGGCACGGGCGCCGCCAGCAGTGCGCGCGCCTGCTCGCGCACCGCGTCGACGCCGTCGCGCCATGCGGTCGCACGCATCGTCGATAGGGATGGCGCGAACTCCTCCGCGAAGCGCGCGACCCCGCGCACCAGCCGCTCGACCGTGTACTCGCCCGCCTTCACCATCGTCGCCTTGCCGCGGACCGCGCACGGAATTTCCGCGCGAGAAAGCGTAGCGGCGAGCTCGAACTCGATGAACTCCGGATGGCCTTCTTCGAGCACGAGCACCGCGCGCTTGCCCGCGCAGAACGCGACGAGCTCGTCGGGAACGAGCGGATAGGTGACGTTCAGCACCAGCAGCGGGATGCGGCTCGCACCCGCGCCGTCGACGAAGCCGGCCGTCGCGAGGGCGGCGCTCAGGTTGTTGTAGAGACCGCCCTGGACGACGATGCCGACATCGCGCACGTCGCCTCCGAACGTCTCGTTCAGCCGATGCTCTGCAATGTAGCGCCGCGCGGCTGGCAGGCGCTCCTCCACCTTGAGCCGCTCGTGCTCGAACGTATACGGCGGATGCGACATCGTGTTGCCGTCGAACGGCGCAGGCGCCTGCAACGGGTGGCGGCCCGACACCGCCGGCGCGACGTTGTCCTTGCACGCGAAGCTGCCCTGCAAATGGCAGGCGCGGATCCGCAATTGCAGGATCGCGGGCGTCGCCGACGCTTCCGACAGCGCGAACGCGTGCTCGACCATGCGCACGATCTGCGGCAACTCGGGCCGCGGATCGAGCAGGCACAGCGACGACTTCATCGCGAACGCGTGCGTGCGCTCCTGCACGACGCTCGACCCGTCGCCGTAGTCCTCGCCGACGACGATCAGCGCGCCGCCGCGAACGCCGGGCGAAGCGAGATTCGACAGCGCATCGGACGCGACGTTGGTGCCGACGATCGACTTCCACGTCACCGCCCCGCGCACCGGATAGTTGACTGACGCGGCGAGCATCGCGCAAGCGGCGGCCTCGTTCGTGCACGGCTCCACGTGCACGCCGAGCGTGTCCAGGTACTCCCGCGCCTGCACCATCACGTCGAGAAGCTGCGACACCGGCGAGCCCTGGTAGCCGCCGACGTAGCTGACGCCCGACTGGAGCAGCGCCTTCGTGACGGCGAGAATCCCTTCGCCGTGGAAGACGTCGCCGTCGCCCTTCGCGAGCAGCCGCACTTCGCGCTCGAACGACCGCTCCATGCGCATTCGCTCCTGTCGAGATCCGAGTGCGTCGATTCTGCGACGGCCGCCGCGCCCGGTGCCTTGATGCGGGTCAATGCAGGCGGGCGCACCGTGCGGCATTGTCCCTCCCGTTCGCGCGAAATGCGCGGAGGGGAGGCTCATGCAGCTCGCCGGCAGGACGGCGCTCGTCACCGGTGCGGCCCAGGGCATCGGCGAGGCGATCGTTCGCGCGTACGCAGCGGAAGGGGCGCGCGTGTGCATCGCCGACATCGCCGTGGAGCGCGCGCAGGCCCTGGCGCAGGAGCTCGCGCGGGGCGGGGCGGAGACAATAGGCGTCCGTTGCGACGTGTCGGATCGCGCGGAAGTCGACGCAATGGTCGCGGCCGCGATCGCGCGCTTCGGCCGCGTCGACATCCTCGTCAACAACGCGGGGATCATTCGCCCCGCGATGCTGCACAGGATGACCGCTGCGCAGTGGGACGCGGTGCTCCGCGTCCATCTCACCGGCAGCTTCAACTGCCTGCAGGCCGTGGCACCGGTCATGATGGAGCAGCGCTACGGCCGCATCCTCAACGTCACGTCCACCGCCGGCGTGCTCGGCACGATCGGCCAAATCAACTACAGCGCCGCGAAGGCCGGCATCGTCGGGTTGACGATGTCGGCCGCGCGGGAGCTCGCGCAGCACGGCATCACCGTCAACGCCATCGCGCCCGGCGCCGCCACGCCGATGACCGAGACGATCCGCACCGACGACCGTTTCCGGGAGAAATACCTGGCGCGCATTCCGCTCGGCCGCTGGGCCGAGCCGAAGGAGATCGCGCCGGTGTTCGTGTTCTTCGCTTCCGACGGAGCGAGCTACGTCACCGGGCAGGTCGTCGCCGCCGACGGCGGCATGACGATTCGCTGACACGCCATCCCGGCGGCATAGCCGCCGCCGGCACGACGATCCGCTGACCCGCCGCCGCCGGGGCGGCCAGCAGCTCGGCACCGTGTGGGGTCACGGCAGCTACGTCTCCCCCGCCTGGTCGGCCGACTGGCCGCAACGCGAGGCCGTCGCCTTGCGCGAGCTCGTCGCAGTCGAGCGGCTCGGCCTCCAATACGACGTGCTCACGCCGTCGCAGAAGGCGGCCGTCGACGCCGACGTCAAGGCCGAGCTGCGCGTCAACACATACGACGACGCGACGAAGACGATCACGGTTTCGCCGCTTCGCGCCAATCATCCTGCTGATCGGCGGCATTGCCGGCATGATCTGGTATCGCACCGCGCACGCGGAAGATCCCGACCCGCAGGCGCCACGGTCCGATCCGCTGGTCAACGCAGTCGCGACGCCGTCGCGGATCAGGCCAACGACCGTGAAGAAATACTTGCGCGTCGCCTTCATCATCACGGAAGGCCTGTGGTTCGCGCGCTCGCCGGAGGCCGTCCATTCGAAGGTGATGGAGACGCTCGTGTGGCTGCGCGTGCCCGGTGATATCGTGTTCGCGCTCGGCGCGGCGCGCCTCGGCGTTTATGCGCTGAAGCTGCTGCGGCCCGACCGGCGCACAAGGACGGACCGCGCGCAGCCGGCGTAACGTTCGGCGCCGCCGGGCGCGCTCGGTTTTCGCGTACGCGCGGGGCGCGTGACGACATCTGGAACAATAGCGGTGATGGACTACAACGACCTCAAGCTCGTGCACATGTCGGCGGTCGCGATCTCGTTCGCCGGCTTCTTCACCCGGGGCATCGGGATGCTGGGCGACGCCGCGTGGGTGCAGCATCGGCTCGCCAAGACGCTGCCCCACGTCGTCGACACCTTGCTCATCGTGTCGGCCATATGGCTCGCATGGATGCTGCGGCAGGGCCCGACCAACGCGCCATGGATCACCGCCAAGATCGTCGGCCTGCTGGCGTACATCGCGCTCGGCATGGTGGCGCTGCGCTTCGGCCGGACGAAAGGCGTTCGTGCCGCCGCCTGGGTGCTGGCGCTGCTGACATTCGGCTACATCGTGTCGGTGGCGATCACCAAGGACCCGCGCGGCTTCATGCTTTGGACGTAAGGAAGATCGATGACCGAAAGTACCGAGAAGATCGAGATCCATCGCGGCCTCAAGGGCGTTTACTTCGACCGCTCGCAAGTGTGCGCGATCGACGGCCGTGCGGGCGAATTGCGCTATCGCGGGTACTCGATCCACGATCTCGCCGAGCGGTCCACGTTCGAGGAGACCTGCTACCTGTTGCTGCATGGCGAGCTGCCTTCGCGCGATGCGCTCGCCCACTTCGATAGCGAGCTCAAGGGGGCGCGCACGCTGCCCGACGCCGTCTACGACATCGTGCGCACGATCAAGCACGCGCATCCGATGGACGTGCTGCGGACGGCCGTCTCGGCGCTGGCGGCGTTCGATCCCGACGTCGCCGACAATTCTGCGGAAGCGACGCTGCGCAAGGGCGTGCGTCTCACGTCGCAAGTGCCGATGCTGATCGCCGCGCACGATCACATCCGCAGGGGACGCGAGCTCGTGCGTCCCGATCCTGCGCTCGGTCACGCGGCGAATTTCCTGTACATGCTGAAGGGCTTCCGGCCGAGCGGCGACGCGGCGCGCCTGATGGACGTCGACATGATCCTGCACGCCGAGCACGGCTCGAATGCGTCGGCGTTCACGGCGCGGGTCGTCGCCGGCACCGAGGCGAACCTGCACGCGGCGATGACCGCGGCCGTCGCGGCGCTCTCGGGCCCCGCGCACGGCGGTGCGGCGGAGAACGTGATGCGGATGGCGCAGGAGATCGGTGACCCGTCGCAGGCCGCCGAGTACGTGAAGCGCAAGCGCGCGAACAAGGAGGCGGTCATGGGCTTCGGCCATCGCGTGTACCGCGCCGAAGATCCGCGCGCGCGACACATGCGCGCCGGCGTCGAACAGTTGTCGCGCGCGATGGGCGAGCCGAAGTGGTACCAGATCCTCGCGGCGCTGGTCGACGCGATGAAGCCGTACGCGCGCCACGGCGTCAACGTCAACGTCGATTTCTACGCCGGCGTCGTCTACTTCCTGAACGGCATCCCCGAGGACCTGTTCGTGCCGATCTTTGCCGCGGGCCGCGTGCCCGGCTGGACCGTGCAGGTGCTCGAACAGATGGAGAACAACATCCTGATCCGGCCGCTCACGATGTACAACGGGCCGGAGGCGCGCGACTACGTGCCGATCGACGCGCGCTGACGGGGGTGTCGGAGGTGCAACCCGGGGGTGTCGGAGGTGCAACCCTCGACACCGGGGGTTGCACCTCCGACACCGGGGGTTACACCTCCGACACCGTCATCGCGAGCAGGATCGCGGTCGTCGCGACGATGTCGTCGACGCTCGCGCCGCGCGATAAATCGCTCACCGGACGTGCGAAACCCTGCAGGATCGGGCCGATCGCCTGGGCACCGGCGAGATACTGCGTCAGCTTGTAGCCGATGTTGCCGGCGTCGAGATCGGGAAACACGAGCACGTTGGCGCGCCCCGCCACGTCACTCGCGCCCTTCAGCTTTTTCGCCGCCACCGCGGGCACGAGCGCGGCATCGGCCTGCAGCTCGCCATCGATCGCGAGGTTGGGCGCGCGCTCGCGCGCAATGGCGAGCGCCGAGGTGACCTTGTCGATGCGGGGATGCTTCGCACTGCCCTTCGTCGAGAACGACAGCAGCGCGACGCGCGGATCCTCGCCGATCAACTGCCGATAGCTGGTCGCGGACGCGATCGCGATATCGGCGAGCTGACCCGGATCGGGATCGGCGTTGACCGCGCAATCCGCATAGAGCAGCATGCGCCCGCGCAGCAGCATCAGGAAGAAGCTCGACGGCGTCGCGATGCCCGGGGCGAGTCCGACGGTCATCATGCCCGCCTCGATCACGCGCGACGTCGGATTGGCAACCCCGGCCACCATCGCGTCCGCATCGCCCGCCTTGACCATCAGCCCGGCGCGAAACAGCGGCTTTTCCGCGAGCCTGCGCGCGATCTTCGGATTCGTGTCGGGCCGTCCCTGCAGATACAGCGCCGCATAGACGTCGAGTTTCGAATCCGCGGCAGTGCCGGCATCGAGCACGATCGGCCGCGCGAGGCCCTCGTCGCGCAACCGGGAAGCCGCCGCGACGATCCGCTCGTCGCCGCCCTCGGGAAAGACCACCGCAAGGCCGCGACCACGGATCCTGGCGCGGCTTCGATCGAGAATGTCCATGTGCGTCACGCCGCCAGAGGACCTGCGCGAGCGAGCGGGACCGTGACCGCTACTGCACGAGCGGCGTCGCCGCGGACGCGAGCTCCACGCCGCGCACGTCGGCCTCACCGGCGAGCACGCTGACATACTGCGCGAGCGCGCGCTCGACAACGGCATCGCGCAACCGCTGCGCGATCTGGCCGCGCACCGGCTCGAACGGAATGCGCTGCCCCGGCGCGCGCCGGTCGACCGCAACGATGTGGAATCCGAAGCGCGTCCGGACAAGCTGCCCGTGGATGCCTGTCCACGTGCCGTCGAACAGCGCCTTCTCGAACTCGGGCACCGTCTCGCCTCGCTGCAGCTGGCCGAGGTTGCCGCCGTGCTGCGCCGACGGGCAATTCGACAACTCACGCGCGAGCGCCTCGAACCGCTCCGGCGCTTTCAGCAACTCCACCAGCGTCATCTCGGCCTTGGCGCGCAACGCGACAACCGGCGTGCGCTGCGTCACCTGAAACAGGATGTGCCGCGCGGCGACGAGCTCGCCGCTGACGAAGCGTTCCGGATGCGCGTCGTAATGCCGCCGGCATTCCTCGTCGGTGGGTTCCGGCGTTTTCACCTCCCGCTCGAGCAGCCGCTCGATCGCCAGGTCGACTTCTCCGGCGTCGGAGCCATCGGCCACGAGTCCCGTCGCGAGCGCGCGCTGGCGCAGCAACTCGCGGACCGCGGCGGCCTCCGGACCAGGGAAGCCGGCCGCATCGACGGCGATGCCGTTGACCGAGATCTCCATTGCTCCGTCAGATGCTGCCGGCGGGGCCACGACGGCCCTCGTTCTGCCGACCGGGGGTACGCCGAGTGCGCACGAGCTGTGCCGGCCGGAACAGGTAGGCGACCGTCGCGAAGCCGCTCCAGATGTGCGCAAGACGCGTGAACGGAAAGACCAGGAAGATCGTGAGGCCGAGCGCAATGTGCGCGCGGTAGACCCAGGGCACGCCGAGCAGCAGGTCGGCGTTCCCGCCGCGGAAGGCGACGATGCCCTGCACGTAGGTCACCAGTTGCAGGAACATCGCCCCATCGAGGTGCTGCGCCGACAAATAGATCGTCCACAGCCCCAGCACGAGTTGCACCCACAGGAGCGACATGATCCCGATATCCCACGGGCGCGTGTTGGCGTTAATGCGCGGATCCGCCACGCGGCGATGGATCAGCAGCGTCAATCCGACGAGCGCACACACGCCGGCGACACCGCCGCCGATCATCGCCCCCAGCGCATGCTGCGTCGGCGTCATCACCAGGTCGGCGATCGCATGCGGAATGAGGAATCCGAACAGGTGCCCGAAGAACACGACCAGCACGCCGAAATGGAACAGGTTCGAGCCCCAGCGCAATTCGCCCCGCCGCAAGAGCTGCGACGAATCGCTCTTCCACGTGTACTGGTCGCGGTCGAAGCGGATCAGGCTGCCGACGAAGAACACCGTCAGCGCGATGTACGGATAGATGCCGAACACGAACTGGTGCAGAGAGGAACCGGTCGTCACGGCGTGCCTCCACGCGTTGCGTCGCGGGCTTTCGCACCGGCGCGGCGCGGCACGAATTCCATCACGGCGACTTCGGGGGCGCCCGGGCCCTTCCCCGTATCGGGCGGCGCGAACGCCGGCGTCTCGGCCCAGTCCAGGTCGACGGGCCGCTCGGGCGGAGGCGCCTCGTGGCGTTTGCTCCAGTCGAGACCGGGCTCGCGCGCCACCGCGAGCACTGCGGAGAGCACCGCCGCGTAGCCGCTGCCGCGCTGCACCAGCGATTCGCCGACGTTGCGCAGGATGTGCGCGCAATCGCCGAGCATCCGGTGCATCTCGTCCTGCGTCCGGCACGACAGGTACTCGAGCACGACCGGCAGGAAGTCGGGCAGCTCGTTCGTCGCGAGGCGAAAGCCTGCCTTTCCATACACGTCCAGCAGATCGACCATCGCCTGCCCGCGGTCGCGCGACTCCCCGTGGACGTGCTCGAACAGGTTGAGCGAAGTCGCCCGGCCGCGGTCGAACAGCTCGACGTAGGCCTGCTCGAGATCGAGCGGATCAGCGGCGCGCATCGTCGCGATCAGTGCCGTCAGCCGTTCGCGCTCGGGGCCCGGCAGCGTGCGCGAGCTCCGGATGACATCGCCGACTTCGGGCAGCGCGTCAATCAGATCGGCCCGCGGATAGGTGAGCAGCGCACCCAGCGCACGCAGGATGAGCGGATTGTCCATGGGTGTCGGCATCCGGTCAGAAATCCGCGACCTTCTCGTGGCCATCCTCGCCGCGCACGCGAATCGGGAACGTGCGCTTGCCGCCCATCTTGCCGCCGAACAGGCTCGCCGAGCTCTCGCCGTCCGAGCAGCCGTTGCCGAAGCTGAAGCCGCATTCGCCGCGCAGGTAGTAGGCGGTCTCCGCGTACTCGCGGTGCGTCGTCGGGATCACGAAGCGGTCCTCGTAGTCGGCGATCGCCAGGTACCGGTGCATCTCCTCGACTTCGCGCGCGCTCATGCCGACGCGATCGAGCAGCGCCGTGTTGTCGCGCTGCTCGAGCTGCCGCTCGCGGTAGAAAGCGCGCATCGCCAGCATGCGTTCGAGTGCGAGCACCACGGGCTCCTCCTTGCCGGCAGTCAGCAGGTTGGCCAGGTAACGGACGGGAATGCGCAGGCCGCGCACGTCGGGAATGCCGTTCGCATCCTCGACCTGGCCGGCGTTCGCGCGCGACGTGATCGGCGACAGCGGTGGCACGTACCACACCATCGGCAGCGTCCGGTACTCCGGATGCAGGGGAAACGCGATCTTCCAGTCGATCGCCATCTTGTACGCCGGCGAGTGGCGCGCCGCCTCGAGCCAGTTGTCCGGTACGCCGTCGGCATGCGCCTGCGCCTGCACCGCGGGATCGTGCGGATCGAGGAAGATATCGAGCTGCGCCTGGTAGAGATCCTGCGGATCGTCGACCGCCGCCGCGCGCTCGATGCCGTCGGCGTCGTACAGCAGCACGCCGAGGTAGCGGATGCGGCCGACGCAGGTCTCGGAGCAGACGGTCGGCTGGCCCGCCTCGATGCGCGGATAGCAGAAGATGCACTTCTCGGCCTTGCCGGTGTTCCAGTTGTAGTAGATCTTCTTGTACGGACAGCCCGACACGCACATCCGCCAGCCGCGGCACTTGTCCTGGTCGATCAGGACGATGCCGTCCTCCTCGCGCTTGTAGATCGATCCCGACGGACACGATGCGACGCAGGATGGATTGAGGCAGTGCTCGCACAGCCGCGGCAGGTACATCATGAACGTGTTCTCGAACTCGCCGTAGATGTCCTTCTGCATGTCGGCGAAGTTGTAATCCTGCGAGCGCTTCGCGAATTCGCCGCCAAGAATCTCCTCCCAGTTCGGCCCCCATTCGATCTTCTGCATCCGCTGGCGGCTGATTATCGAGATCGGGCGCGCCGCTGGGGGCGTCGGCATCTCGGGCGCCGTCTGGAGGAACTCGTAGTCGTAGGTGAACGGCTCGTAGTAATCATCGATCTCGGGCAGATGCGGATTGGAAAAGATCTTGAGCAGCACGCCGAGCCTGCTTCCCTGCCTGAGCTTGATGCCGCCACCGGCCTTCCGCTCCCAGCCGCCCTTCCACCGCTCCTGGTTCTCCCAGTCCTTCGGATAACCGATGCCGGGCTTGGTTTCGACGTTGTTGAACCACGCGTACTCCATGCCGACGCGCGAGGTCCACACGTTCTTGCAAGTGACCGAGCAGGTGTGACACCCGATGCACTTGTCGAGGTTCAGCACCATCGCGATCTGTGCCCTGATCTTCATGCGGTCGCTCCTCCGGTCGCCGGCAGTGGTGAATCCATCCAGTCGACCTTGTCCATCTTGCGCACGATCACGAACTCGTCGCGGTTGGAGCCGACGGTTCCGTAATAGTTGAATCCGTAGGCGAGCTGCACGTAGCCGCCAATCATGTGCGTGGGCTTCAGCACCGTGCGCGTGACCGAGTTGTGGATGCCGCCGCGGTGCCCGGTGATCTCCGACCCCGGCACGTTCACGATCTTCTCCTGCGCGTGGTACATCATGCACATGCCCGCCTGCACGCGCTGGCTCACCACCGCCCGCGCGGTGAGCGCACCGTTGGCGTTGTAGAGCTCGATCCAGTCGTTGTCGACGATGCCGGCCTTCTGCGCGTCGGTCTCCGAGATCCAGACGATCGGGCCGCCGCGCGACAGCGTCAGCATGATCAGGTTGTCGGTGTACGTCGAGTGGATGCCCCACTTCTGGTGCGGCGTGATGAAGTTGAGGACGATCTCCGCGTGGCCGTTCGCCTTGCGGTCGCGCACGGCCGCCACGCTGCGCGTGTCGATCGGCGGCTTGTAGACACACAGCGCCTCGCCGAAATCGCGCATCCACCGGTGATCCTGGTAGAACTGCTGGCGCCCGGTCAGCGTCCGCCAGGGGATCAGCTCGTGGACGTTCGTGTAGCTCGACGTGTAGCTGACGTGCTCGCTCTCGATGCCGGACCAGGTGGGCGACGTGATGATCTTGCGCGGCTGCGCCTGGATGTCGCGATAGCGGATCTTCTCGTCCTCGCGCGCCTCGGCCAGGTGCCGGTGCGAACGCCCGGTCTGCTTCGAGAGCGCTGCCCAGGCCTCCACCGCGACCTGGCCGTTGGTCTCCGGCGCCAGGTAGAGGATCGTCTCCGCGGCGTCGATGTCGGTGTCGATCCGGGGCAGCCCGCGCGTCGGGCCGTCGTCGTCGACGAGATCATTCAGCTCGCCCAGCCCGTCGACGGTGTCCTTCATCGGCCAGTTGATGCCCTTGCCGCCGTTGCCATGCTGCTGCACCAGCGGCCCCAGCGAAGTGAAGCGCCGGTACGTGTTCGGATAATCGCGCTCGACGACGACGACATTGGGCGCGGTCCTGCCGGGAACGAGTTCGCACTCGCCGCGCTTCCAGTCCGCGACGTCGAGCGCCTGCGCGATCTCGCCGGGGGTGTCGTGCAGGATCGGCTGCAGCACGACGTCGCGTTCGACACCGAGATGGCCTGCGGCGAGCGTCGAGAACTTCCTGGCGATCGTCTTGTAGATCTCCCAGTCGCTGCGGGCCTCCCATGCGGGATCCACCGCCGCCGACAGCGGGTGGACGAACGGGTGCATATCGGTGGTGTTGAGATCGTTCTTCTCGTACCAGGTCGCCGTGGGCAGCACGACGTCCGCGTACAGGCAGGTCGTCGACATCCGGAAATCCAGCACGGTCAGCAGGTCGAGCTTGCCTTCGGGCGGCTCGTCGCGCCACGCGACCTCTTCGGGCTTCGCGGCGCCGCTCTCGCCCAGGTCGGGGCCGAGCACGCTGTGCTGCGCGCCCATGAAATGCCGCAGGAAATATTCGTGTCCTTTTCCCGACGAGCCCAGCAGGTTCGAGCGCCACAGAAAGAGATTGCGCGGAAAGTTGATTGGATTGTCCGGGTCTTCGCAGGCCAGCCTGAGGCTGCCGTCCTTCAGGCCCTTCACGACGTAATCCCGGGGCTCCAAGCCCGCGCTCGCCGCGTCCTTCGCGACCTGCAGCGGGTTCGCCGCGAGCTGCGGTGCGGACGGCAGCCAGCCCATCCGCTCCGCGCGCACGTTGAAGTCGATCATCGAGCCGGTGTAGCGCGCAGGATCGGCGAGCGGCGAGAGCAGGCCGCGCACGTCGATCTTCTCGTAGCGCCACTGGTTGGAATGCGCATAGAAGAACGACGTGCCGTTCATGTGCCGCGGCGGGCGCACCCAGTCGGTCGCGAACGCGAGCACCTGCCAGCCCGTCTGCGGCCGCAGCTTTTCCTGTCCGACGTAGTGCGCCCAGCCACCGCCGGACACGCCGACGCAGCCGCACAGCATCGCCATGTTGATGACGGCGCGGTAGTTCATGTCCTGGTGATACCAGTGATTCATGCCAGCGCCGATGATGATCTGCGAGCGGCCGCCGGTCTTCTCGGCGGTCTGCGCGAATTCGCGCGCAACCTGGATCGCGAGCTCCGCCTCGACGCCGGTGATCCCCTGCTGCCAGCGCGGCGTGTACGGGACGTCGTCGTCGTAGGACTTCGCGCAGCCGTCGCCGAGACCCCGGTCGACGCCGTAGTTGGCGCACAGCAGATCGAATACCGTGGCCACGAGGACGTCGCCGTCGATGGTGGCGATGCGCCTCACCGGCACGTTGCGCACGAGCACGTCGCCGCCCTGGTCGTTGGCCGGAAAATGCTCGTGCAGCGTGCCGCCGAAATACGGGAAAGCGACCGGCACGACGTCGTCGCGCCGCTCGAGGAGCGACAGCGCGAGCCGCACGTCGCGTCCCGTCGGCCCGTCCTTCTGCTCGAGGTTCCATTTGCCGAGATCGGCGTCGATCCGCGGTCCCCAGCGGTGTCCTATCGATCCTTGCGGCGCCACCGGCCCGCCGTCGGTCTCGTCGATGCCGACGGTCTTCCATTCGGCGCTGTTCGTGTGACCGAGCGCGCCGGCGAAGTCCGATGCCCGCACGTAGCGATCGGGCACGTAGCGGTCGCCGCGCTGTTCGAGCCGCACCAGCAGCGGAAGATCGGTGTAGCGCCGGCCGTAGTCCTCGAAGTACGGCACCGTCCGGTCGACGTGAAACTCCTTCAGGATCACGTGGCCGAGCGCCATGCCGAGCGCGGCATCGGTGCCTTGCTTCGGATGCAGCCACAGGTCGCCGAACTTGGCGACCTCGGCGTAGTCCGGCGTAATGGAGACGATCCGCGTGCCGTTGTAACGCGCCTCGACGAAGAAATGCGCGTCCGGCGTGCGCGTCTGGGGCACGTTCGAGCCCCACGCGATGATGAATTGCGAGTTGTACCAGTCGGCCGATTCCGGCACGTCGGTCTGCTCGCCCCACACCTGCGGCGACGAGGGCGGCAGGTCGCAATACCAATCGTAGAACGACAACAGGCTGCCACCGATCAGCGACAGGTAGCGCGCACCCGACGCGTGCGACACCATCGACATCGCCGGGATCGGCGAAAACCCGCAGACGCGGTCAGGACCGTACTTCACGATCGTGTAGACATTCGCCGCGGCGACGATCTCGGCCGCCTCGTCCCAGCTCGCGCGCACGAAGCCCCCGCGCCCGCGGATCGATTTGTAATCCTTCGCCTTCGCCGGATCCTCGACGATCGAAGCCCAGGCCTCCACCGGCTCGAGCGTCCTGCGCGCCTCGCGCCACAGGCGGATCAGGCGGCCGCGGACCATCGGGTGCTTGAGCCGATTGGCGCTGTACAGGTACCAGCTGTACGACGCGCCGCGCGAACAGCCGCGCGGCTCGTGGTTCGGCATTCCCGGACGCGTGCGCGGATAATCGGTCTGCTGCGTTTCCCAGGTGACCACGCCGCCCTTGACGTAGATCTTCCAGCTGCAACCGCCGGTGCAGTTCACGCCGTGCGTCGAGCGCACGATCTTGTCGTGCTGCCAGCGCAGGCGGTAGCCCTCCTCCCACTTGCGATCCTCCATGCGCGTTTCACCGTGGCCACCGGCGAACGGCTCGCGGTGCTGCGTGAGGAACATCAGGCGGTCGAGGAAGTGACTCATGATGGCGGGCTTTCAGCGAGGGGGGCCGGCGACAAGCTGCACGACCTTCACGCGGCGCGCTCCGGCGTTCGTGCCCGGAGCGGTCAGGCGTCTCACGCGACGTGCTCGACCAGGCGAACCTTGCGCACCTCGGTGACGTAGATCAGGATCAGCGACACCCAGACGATACCGTACAGCAGCATGAAGCAGCTCGAGCGAATACGCGTCACATCGAGCACCATACCCCATAGGATCGGAAGCAGGAAGCCGCCGAGGCCGCCCACCAGGCCAACGATGCCGCTGACCACGCCGAGATTGTTCGGAAACTCGTCGCCGACGTACTTGAACGTGGACGCCATGCCGAACGCCAGCGCGACCCCGAGCGCGAACAGCAACAGCGTGAACGGCACGACGCTCCAACCCAGGTGAAAGCTGGCCGGGCCGTCGATGGTCTTCACCGACAGTATCGTTTGTGGATACGAGATCAGGAACAGCGTGATCCACGCGGCCCACAGCACCCACCACGTGACGCTGTGCGCACCGACGCGGTCGGAGAGCCAGCCGCCGGCCGCGCGAAGCACGCCCGCCGGCAAGGCGAACGCAATCGCGAGCAGGCCCGCCGTCTTGACGCTCGCGCCGTACTCCTGGACGTAGTACTCCGTCATCCACAGCGACAGCGCGGTGAAGCCGCCGAAGGTGAGCGAGTAGTACTGGCACAGCTTCCACACGCGCCAGTCCTTCAGCACCGCGAGCTGCTGCGCGAGCGTCGGGCTGCGCGTGCCGCCGGCGCCGGGGTCGGGCGTACTGACCAGCCAGAACATCGCCGCGGTGGCGACCAGCACGACCGCGTACACCTTCGGCACCATCTCCCATCCGTAAGCTTCGATCAGCCGCGGCGCAACGAACATGTTGAGCGCCGCACCCATCGTGCCGGCGCCAAAGAAGCCCATCGCGAATCCGCGCCGCTCGGGCGGGAAGAAGCGGGCGCAGTACGGCGTGCCGACGGCAAACGATGCGCCGACGATGCCAAGGACGAAGCCAACCGCCAGGAACTGCCAGTACTCGGTGAGATAGCCCGCCGCGTACACCGGCACCGCGGCCGCCAGCAGCAGCACGGTCATCACGATGCGGCCACCCAAGCGATCCGTCCAGATGCCGAGCGGCAGGCGCATCACGGCACCGAGGAGCACCGGCGTCGCCGTCAGCAGGCCGAACTCGGTGTTGTTGAGATTCAGCGTTTCCCTGATCGGAATCCCGATCACGCCGAACATCATCCACACCGCAAAGCACACCATGAATGCGAACGTGCTCGCGAACAGGACCCGATAAGCGCCGGGATCCTGCCGGCCGGTGGACATCGCGGAGCCGTCGACCGCCGGCGTCACGCGAGCGTGTACGATGTCTTGACCGTCGTGTAGAACTCCGCGGCGTAACGTCCCTGCTCGCGCGGACCGTAGCTCGATCCCTTCCGGCCGCCGAAGGGCACGTGATAATCGACGCCGGCCGTCGGCAGGTTGACCATCACCATGCCGGCCTCCGCGTTGCGCTTGAAATGCGTCGCGTGCTTGAGACTCGTCGTGCAGATGCCCGAAACGAGCCCGAACGGCGTGTCGTTGGCGATCGCGAGCGCTTCGTCGTAGCCTTTCGCGCGAATGACCGCCGCCACCGGGCCGAAGATCTCCTCGCGGGAAATCCGCATGTCGTTGCGCGCGTCGGTGAAGAGCGTCGGCGCGACGTAGAATCCCGGCGATCCGCGCGTCAGCCGCTCGCCGCCGGCCATGAGCCGCGCGCCCTCGGCCTTGCCGAGGTCGATGTAGCGCAGGTCCTGCTCGAGCTGGCTCTCGTCGACGGCGGGGCCGATGTGCGTACCGCTTTTCAGCGCGTCGTCGATGACGAGCGACTTCATCCGCTCGGTGAGCGCGCCGACGAAGCGGTCGTGGATGCCTTCGGTGACGACGAGGCGCGACGACGCCGTGCAGCGCTGGCCGGTCGCAAAGAAGGCGCCGTTGGCGGCGCATTCGACCGCAATGCCGAGATCCGCGTCGTCGAGCACGACGAGTGGATTCTTCCCGCCCATCTCGAGCTGGAACTTCTTCATGCCCGCGGCGCACGCCGCGGCGATGCCCTGGCCGGTCGCAACCGACCCCGTGAAGGAAATGGCGGCGACGTCGGGATGCCGGATCAGCGTCTCGCCGACGACGGAACCGCGTCCCATGACGAGGTTGAACACGCCCGGCGGAATCCCGGCGCCGGCGATGATCTGCGACAGCGCGTGCGCGGTCCCGGGAACGAGATCGGCGGGCTTGAACACGACGCAATTGCCGTAAGCGAGCGCCGGCGCTATCTTCCACGCGGGGATCGCGATCGGAAAGTTCCACGGCGTGATCAGCCCGACGACGCCAACCGGCTCGCGCGTGACCTCGATGTCGATGCCCGGCCGCACCGACGCGATCTTCTCCCCCGCGAGCCGCACGCACTCGCCGGCGAAGAACAGGAAGATCTGCCCTGCGCGCACCGTCTCGCCGACACCTTCGGCCAGCGTCTTGCCCTCCTCGCGCGCCAGCAACCGGCCGAGCTCGTCCTTGCGCGCGAGGATCTCGTCGCCGACGCGCTTCAGGATGTCGTGCCGCTGCTGGATCGAACCGCGCGACCACGAGGGGAACGCTTGCTTGGCCGCGGCGATCGCGCGCTCGGTGGCTTGCGCGTCCGCACGCGAGAACAGGCCGATAACGTCGGCGGTGTTCGACGGATTGACATTCTCGGCGGCCTGCGACGATTCGAGCCATTCGCCGGCGATGTAGTTGGCTGCTGCGTGCATTGCACCCTCCTTTCGCGTCGATCGTCGAATGTTACCCTTCCCTCGCGCGGCACCACGTGCATGCGCGCAAGCGCCGCATCGAATGACGCTCCCGATCCCTCTCGACTACGCGCCGATGGAGGCGAAATCCGTCGCCTCTTTGCCGGAAGGCGACGCGTGGCAATACGAGCCCAAGTGGGATGGGTTCCGCTGCCTCGCGTTCCGCGATGGGGACGACGTGCATCTGCGCTCGAAGAGCGGCCAGCCGTTCGAGCGCTATTTTCCCGAGATCGTCGCCGCGGTCGCCGCGCTGCCGGCGAAGCGCTTCGTGCTGGACGGCGAGCTCGTGATCCCCGAAGGCGATGCGGTCTCGTTCGATCTTCTGCTCATGCGCATCCACCCGGCGGCGAGCCGCGTGCAGAAGCTCGCGCGCGAGCACCCGGCGCGCTACGTCGCGTTCGACCTGCTCGTGGACGCGAACGGCCGGTCGCTCGTCGATCTACCGCTCACGGAACGGCGTGACGCGCTCGAACGCTTCGCCGCGCGCGCATTCGCGAAGGCGCCGGCGTTTCGCCTGTCGCCGGCGACGCGATCGCGAACGGACGTCGATCGCTGGCTCGCGTCATTGGGCGACCGCATCGACGGTGTCGTCGCGAAGCGCATCGATGTCTCCTATCGCAGCGGCGATCGCACCGGCATGCAGAAATACAAGCCGGTCCGGACCGCCGATTGCGTTGTCGGGGGCTTCCGCTACGGCGCGAAGTCGCGCACCGTCGGCTCGCTGCTGCTCGGGCTGTACGACGACGACGGGCTGCTGCATCACGTCGGCTTCACCTCCAACATTCCGCGCGAGCAACGCGAAGCGCTGACGACGAAGCTCGAGCAACTCGTCGCCGCTCCCGGCTTCACCGGCCGCGCACCGGGCGGGCCGAGCCGCTGGAGCACCGAGCGCAGCGGCGAATGGGAGCCGCTGCGGCCAAAGCTCGTCGCCGAGGTTCGTTACGACCACGTCAGCGGCGGCCGCTTTCGCCACGGCACGGCGTTCGTGCGCTGGCGTCCGGACAAGTCGCCGCGCCAGTGCACGTTCGCGCAGATCCGGCAGCCGCGTGCCGAAGGCGGCATCAAGGCGCGCGCGGCGTCACCGGAATCGTGAACGTGAACGTCGAGCCGGCGCCCGGCTCGCTTTCGACGCCGATGCGTCCGCCGTGGAGCTCGATGAATTTTCGCGCGAGGGCGAGTCCGAGCCCGGTGCCCTCGACCCGCTTCTCGTGCGCGCCCACCTGCCGGAATTCCTCGAACACGGCCTCCTGCTCCTCCTTCGCGATGCCGACGCCCGTGTCGCTCACCGCCACCTCGACCATTCCATCCCGAATGGCCGCGCGAACGGCGACGCGTCCGCCTTCGGGCGTGAACTTGAGCGCATTGGAGAGAAGGTTCAACAGCACCTGCTTGATCTTGCGCTCGTCGGCACGAACGACGCCGATGGAATCGTCGACGCCGCGTGCAAGCTCGATGTCCTTGCGGCTCGCCCGCTCCCGCAGCAGGAGCAGTGCGCTGTCGATGACGCTGCGCAGATCGAACTCGGAGAGCTCGAGCTCCATCCGCCCAGCCTCCACCTTGGACAGGTCGAGGATGTCGTTGATGAGGGCCAGCAGATGCCGGCCGGAGTCCATGATGTCGCGGACGTATTCGGCCTGCTTCGCATTGAGCTCGCCGAACATGCCCTCGCCAAGCACCTCGGAAAACCCGATCACTGCATTCAGCGGCGTGCGAAGCTCGTGCGACATGTTGGCGAGGAACTCGCTCTTGTGGCGGCTCGCGGCTTCGAGCTGCCGGCTCTTGTCGGCGATCTCGTGGAACAGCCGCGCGTTCTGGATCGCGAGCACCGATTGCGTGGCGAGCGTCTGCACCAGGTTGACCACCTGCGGGGCCAGCAGTCCGCGCTCGCGCCGCCAGATCGCCAGCACGCCCACGACGTCGTTCTCGAACTGCAGCGGCACGGCCAGCAGCGAGCGATACCCGCGCCGCTCGAAGATCACGCGCACCCGCGTAACGCCGTAGCTGCCTTCGGCGAGGACGTCGGCGACCTGAACCGGCGCGCGCAACGCCGCCGCCTGCCCCGCCGCGCCCTCGCCGAGACGCAATGGGTGCGCGCGCAGCACCTGCAGAAGGTCGTCCTCTACTTTGCAGGCGCCACGGATGCGGCTGAAGCGCTCGGTGGCGTGCTCGTATTCATAGAGGACGCCGCCGCTCGCACCCGCGAGATGCACGGCGCGCGCGACGATCGTATCGAGAACGGTGTCGAGATCGAGGCTCGAGCTCACGGCGTGGGCAACCTCGCCGAGCGCGTGCAGCTCCTCGAGCGAGCGCGCCAGCTCGCGTGTGCGTGCCTCCACTTTCTGCTCGAGCGTCGTACGCGCAGCCGCGAGCTCGGCCGCCGAGCGGTTGAGCTCGTCGCCGAGCGCCTCCAGCTCGTCGCCGGTCCCGACGACGACACGATGGTCGAGCTCGCCGGCGCCGATGCGCGCCGCGCCAGCCTGGAGCGTGCGGATCGGCGCGACCATGCGGCGCGCGAGAAATCCGCTGGCGAGCAACGCGAGGGCGAGCCCCAGCACGAAAATCACGATGCTGCGCACGATCGGCTCGCGCAGAGCCGCGTAGGCGTCGGCGGCGGGCCGCTCGACGAATACCAGCCAACCGAGTGGCGCTATCGCGGCGTGCGCGGCCAGCACCCGCTCGCCACCCAGTCCGTCCGCGAAGATCGCCGCGGCCGACGCGTCGGGCTCGCCAGCCAGGCGCGCACGCGCGCTTTGCACCTGCGCCAGATGCGAAAGATCACGCCGCTCGCGCAGCGTGCGCGCGTCCGGATGCGCGACGAGCTGGTCGGCCGCGTCGACGACGTACGCGTATCCACCGGTCCCGACGGAGAGCCGGGACACGATTCGTTGCAGCGTGCGCAGTCCCACCTCGGCCGCGGTGACTTCGATGGCATACGTTCCGACCGGCATCGCCAGGATCAGATAAGGCTCTGCATCGTCGCGCAGCTGGACGGCACTCCAGTAGACCTTACCCGCCCGCGCGGCGACAAACTCGGGCGCATGCGAGAAATCCGCGCCGCTCCCAATGACGTCGGGATGCAGGCGCGAGACGAGCATTTGCTCATGACCCGAGACGTCGAGGTGACGCAGATCGCTGATCGCGGGAACGCGGCGAAGCACGCGCAGGAAATCGAGCTCGCGCTGCTCGGCAATCGACGCGGCCAGTCCTTCGCGAAAGCCGAGCGCGGCAGCGCCGAGCGGTCCCGCCGACGGATCGTCGGACGCGGTGCGCGTCGTGTCGCGGACCTGCTCCTGCACTTCGCTCAGGAACTGCTCGATGCGCGAGGCCGCCGCCGTCGCGTGCGCCTGCTCGACATCGACGATTGCCTGCTGCGCCTGTCGATACGAGAAATAGAGCTCCGCGAGGCCGGACAGCATCAGCGTGCCGCCCACCAGCGCGAGCAGGACGCGTACGTACTTGCGCAGAAGCGGACTGCGAACGCCGGCGTGCATCAGCGGCGAAAGGCGTCCGCGCGGAGCAGGATCCGGCGCGGCACGGTGAGGCCGAGCACCTCGGCGGTCTTGAGGTTCACCGCAAGGTCGATCCGCTCGGCGCCCTCGATCGGCAGATCGCCCGGCTTCGCCCCGGCACGGATCCGGGCGACCAGCGACGCCGCCTGCACGCCTTCGGCATATGCATCGGGCCCATACGAGACCAGCCCGCCGTGGCCGACCCACAACGCGGTTGCGAAGATCGCCGGCACGCGCAACGCCAGCGACTGCTCGAGCGTCGCGACCGATATGCGCAGGCGTGAATCGTCCGCCGCGAAGAGTGCATCACCGGGCCCAAGCTCCGTGAAGACCCGTTTCAATTCGCCGGCGTCGCCGACGCCACGCACGGCGACTTCGAGGTTCAGCGCGGACGCCGCGGCGACGGCGTTGCGCGCCATGAGCGCGGTTGCCGGATCGTCTCGATCGTGAAGGACGAATACGCGGCGCACCGCCGGGGCGAGTGAATGCAGTACCTGCAGGCGCTTCGCCGCGAGCTCGGACTGCAGGCTCGAGATCCCGGTGACGTTGCCGCCCGGCGTGGCGCGATTCGCGACGAGCCCGGCCGCGACCGCATCGCCCACCGACGTGAACACGATGGGTACGCTGCGAGTCGCGCCGCTCGCGGCCAGCGCGGCGGCCTGCTGGCTCGCGACGATCAGGTCGACGCCGGCGGCGACGAGCGCTGCCGCAGCGCCCGGCAGCGCTTCACGCCTGCCCTCGGTGAAGCGCACTTCGAACGTCACGTCGCGGCCCTCTTCGAGCCCGAGGTCCCTGAGTCCGGCCTTGAGCCCTTCGACCGTCGGGTGCTCCGCCGACCAGGTCTCGTTCAGGATGCCGATGCGAAACGGTCGTCCCGCATCCTCCGCGTGCGCAACGCACGCCACCAGGCACAGCAGGAGCGCGGCTGCGTACGCCCCCATTCGCATGGGGACCCGTCAGCCCTTCAGGAACTCGTGGTATGCCCCCTGTGCGACGCGGTCCCACGGGCCGATCCGCTGCTGCAACTTCGCGAACGACGCGTGGACCTTGCGGGCCATCGGGCTCTGCTCCGCCTGCTCGTGCTCGACGTCCGTCGCGAGCTTCTTCAAGTCGCGCAGGACGGACGCAGGAAATTCGACCAGCTCGACCTTCCCCGCGAACTGCGTGCGGAGGCGCTCGATGGCGGCCAGGTTCTTCGCGTGGTAGTCCATGAAGCCGTACACCTGCACGGCGGTCGTGGCGAAATCCAGGATGCGCCGCAGGTCCGCCGGCAGCGCTTCGTACGCCTTGCGATTGAAGACGAACTCGCCGACGGTGCCGGGCTCGTGCCAGCCCGGATAGTAGTAATTGCGCGCCGTGTTCTGCAGTCCGAGCTCGAGATCGTCGTGCGGACCGACCCACTCCGCGGCATCGATGACGCCGCGCTCGAGCGCCGCGTAGATCTCGGCCGCCGGCGTCAGCACCGCGGTGCCGCCCGCGCGTGCGATGACTCTTCCTCCGAGCCCGGTGCCCATCCGCATCTTCAGGCCCTTGTAATCCGCGATCGTGTTGATCTTCTTGCGGAACCATCCGCCCATTTGCGGCGCGAAGCCCGGGCCGAGCCGCGGCACGAGGTCGAACGGCGCGTAGGTCTCCTCCCACAGCTTCTGGCCGTCGCCGTGGTAGTACCAGACGGCCATTCCCTGCGGATCGAGGCCGAACGGCACGGTGGTGAACCACTCGACTGCGGGATCCTTGGCCGTCCAGTAGTAAGAGGCGGCCATGAACGCCTCGATCGTCCCCTTCGACGCGGCGTCGAAGCATTCGAACGGCTTCATGATCTGCCCGCCGGGATAGACCTGGATGCGGAACCGGCCGCCGCTCATTTCGTCGACGATCCGCGCGAGGCGCTGTGCGGCACCTTGCAACATGTCGAGCTGGGGGGGCCATGCGGTGGAGAGCCGCCATTGCACGCGCGGCTGCGCGATCACGCTCGGCGCGGCGCAGGCCGAGGACACGGCGACCGCTGCCGCGCCGGTCTTCGCGAGAAACGCCCGCCGTTCGGTGGTCATTGGACTACCCTCCGCGCTGACGCGCTTCGGGGCAATTCGCGCTTGGGACGGCCCTGCGCGCTCACGCCCCCTCCCCGCCGGCGGCGCGATTCTGACTTCGCGCGCGCACGCCCGGAACGATCGACCGCAATGGTTCCGGCGATTGTGCCACGAAGCGCCGCATGCAAGTGCGGCCGGCGATGCCGCTCGGCGGCCACGCGTTGCGGCGATGCCGCGCGGCGGCGCCCGTTCCGGCGCCGCTACGGCAGTGCGCATTCCGGCGCCGCTACGGCGCGGGCCTCAGGCGGGTTCGGCGACCGTCGCGGCCGGCGCGAGCGCTGCCGCAATCGCGTCGTCGACCTGCTCCATCCAGACGAACTTCAATTGCGCGCGCGCGTCCGCCGGGATGTCGTCGAGGTCGCGCTGGTTGCGGGAAGGCAGCATCACCGTCGTGATCCCGGCACGCAGCGCGGCCAGCACCTTCTCCTTCACGCCGCCGATCGGCAGCACGAGGCCGCGCAGGCTGATCTCGCCGGTCATCGCCACGTCGCTGCGTACCGGGCGTCCGGTCAGGAGCGACGTCAGCGCGACGAACATCGCGACGCCCGCGCTCGGCCCGTCCTTGGGCGTCGCGCCCGCCGGCACGTGCACGTGGATGTCCGACTTCTCGAGCACCTGCGCGTCGATGCCGAGGTGCGCGGAGCGCGCCTTGACGAGGGACAGCGCCGCCTGCGCGCTTTCGCGCATCACCTCGCCCAACTGGCCGGTCAGGATCAGCTTGCCGCTGCCCGGCATTTTCGCGGCCTCGACGAACAGGATGTCGCCGCCGACGGGTGTCCACGCGAGGCCGGTCGCCACGCCCGGGATGCCGGCGCGCATCGCGACCTCGCCTTCGAACTTGCGCGCGCCGAGGATGGCGTGCAGGTCGTCCGGACCGATGATCGTCTTCTGCGCGCTGCCTTCGGCGATGCGCACGGCGACGTTGCGCAGCACGTTGCCGATCTCGCGCTCGAGGTTGCGCACGCCCGCCTCGCGCGTGTAGTCGAGGATGATCGCGGTGAGCGCATCGTCGGTGATCTCGCACTGCTCGGGCGACAGCCCCGTCGCCTTCTGCTGGCGCGGCACCAGGTAGCGCTTCGCGATCTGCAGCTTCTCCTGCGCCGTGTAGCCCGGAAGCTGGATGATCTCCATCCGGTCGCGCAACGGCCCGGGAATCGTGTCGAGCACGTTCGCCGTGCAGATGAACATGACGTGCGAAAGGTCGAACGGCACCGCGAGGTAGTTGTCGCGGAACGTCGAGTTCTGCTCGGGATCGAGCACCTCGAGCAGCGCCGACGACGGGTCGCCGTGGAAGCCGCCCATGCCGAGCTTGTCGACCTCGTCCAGCATCATCACGCAGTTGCGCGTGCCGGCCTTGCGGATGTTCTGGATGATGTTGCCCGGCAGCGAGCCGATGTACGTGCGGCGATGGCCGCGGATCTCGGCCTCGTCGTGCACGCCGCCGAGGCTCACGCGGACGAACTTGCGGCCGGTTGCCTTGGCGATGCTCTGGCCGAGCGACGTCTTGCCCACGCCGGGCGGGCCGACGAAGCACAGGATCGGGCTGCGGCCTTCCGGATTGAGCTTCCGGACCGCGAGGTATTCGAGGATGCGCTTCTTGATCTTGTCGAGGCCGAAATGATCCTCGTCGAGAATGCGGCGCGCTTCCGCGATGTCGATCGCTGATTCGGACTCGACCGACCACGGCAGCTCGATCAGCCACTCGAGGTAGCTGCGCACCATCGAATATTCGCCCGCGGCCTCCGGCATCCGCTCGAGGCGCTTCAATTCCTTGCGCGCGGCCTTTTCGACCTCCTCGGGCATCTTCGCTTCGGTGATGGCCTTGTCGAGATCCGCGAGGTCGGCGTTGCCTTCCTCGCCTTCGCCGAGCTCCTTCTGGATCGTGCGCATCTGCTCTCGCAAGAGGTGCTTGCGGTTGATGTCGCTGATCGACTCGCGCGTGCGCTCGTCGACTTCGCGCGACACCTTCAGCACCTCGATGCGCCGGGCGAGCAGCTCGAGCAGCTTGTCGAGCCGCGCCTTCAGGTCGAATGTCTCGAGCAGCGCCTGCTTTTCCTCGACGCCGATGTCCATCAGGCCGGCGATGAAGTCGGCGAGCCTCGACGCCCCTTCGACGCCCTGCAGCGCGGCGACCATCTCCTCGGGCACCTGCGGCAGCAGCTGCAGGATCTCGACCGCGCGCTCCTTCAGAGCACGGCCGCGGCCCTCGATTTCCGGATCGGTTTCGGCGGAATCGTCGATGAACTGCACGCGCGCCACGGCGAACGGCCAGCCGTCCAGGAACTGCAGCACGCGAAAGCGGCGCAGCCCGCGCGCGATCGCATGATGCGCGCCGTCGGGCGTCGTGATGTAGCGCATGACGCTCGCGCTTGTCCCGACCCAGTGCAGGTCGTCGGGCGTCGGCGCATCGACGTCGGGCTTGCTCTGCAGCAGCACGCCGAGCGGGCGCTCGAGGCGCACCGCCTCCTGCGCGGCCGCGCGCGAGCGCTCGCGTCCGACCGTCAGCGGAAACACTGCGCCCGGGAACATCACGACGTTGCGGACGGGCAGGATGATCAGCGCGTCGTCGGGCAGCGGGCGCAGCGTGCCGTTGCCACGCGCGCTCGCGGCGTCGGCAGCGACGCCGGCCGGCGGCGTCGGGCCCTCCGCCGACAGCGGACGATCGATCGAGACGTTCTTTTCGCTCATGTTTTCCTCAGCCGCGCTCATGTTTTACTCAACCGGTCTTGCGCAACCGCAGTACGAGCAGGCCGTGCGTGAGCTCGGGCACGCCGGCATCGAGGCGCACGGCCGGCAGCGAAATGCGGCGCTCGAAGGTGCCGTAGGGAATCTCCAGCTGGCGCACGGCGAGCCGCGAGCCCGCGAACGGGAGCGGACGCTCGCCGCGGATCACCAGCACGCCGGGCTCGTGCCGCACGTTCACGCGATCGGACGTGACGCCGGGCATCGCGGCAATGATCACGATCTCGCGCTCGTCCTCGAACATGTCGACCGGCGGCTCCCACGCGGCCTGCGAACGCCCGGTCGCGTGCAGATGAAAGAATTGTCGGTGCAACCGCTCGGCCTGGTCGATGAGGTCGACGGCCTGCGCCCACATCCAGTCACTCGGGTCGGTTCTGCGCATGCGTCGTGATCCATTGCATCAATTGAGGAAGCGGCAGCGCCCCCGACTGGCGGGCGATCTCGCGGCCGTTGCGAAACGCAATGAGCGTGGGAATGCTGCGAATGCCGTAGCGCGACGCGAGGTCCGGCGCGGCCTCGGTGTCGAGCTTCGCAAGCTGTACGCCCGGGCCGACCTGCGCGGCCGCCTGCTCGTAGGCGGGCGCCATCATCCGGCAGGGGCCGCACCACGCGGCCCAGAAGTCGACGACGACGAGCGTGTCGCCCGCGATCTGCCGCTCGAAGCCTGCTGACGCGAGCTCGATCGGGCGCCCGGGGAAGAGCGCCTCCTTGCAGTTGCCGCAGCGGGGGCCATCCTGCAGCCGCTCACGCGCGACGCGGTTGGTGGTGGCGCAATGGGGGCAGACGACGTGAACGCCGCCAGGCTTCCGCGGTTCCGCGCTCACGAACGTGCCTTCGCGCTGCGCAAGTCCCGGGCCGGCCTCGAGATATCGACGATCCGCATGGCGCAGACAATGAGGGCCGCCGGCGCTTATTCAAGTCGTCGCGGGCGGGCTTGCCCGTCGCAACGCCGCGGG